>JAEEGL010247474.1_pt1 | contig 40624 bp, 32 predicted proteins | sample 9134231 | NCBI WGS metagenome assembly JAEEGL01 (sample SAMN16246548, study PRJNA631951) | gut metagenome | biome: gut microbiome; feature: rumen; material: fiber-attached | host: Bos | place: Iran: Karaj | collected 2018-10
AATTTCATATACATTTTACCAGGTGATAAAGTAACTGTCGAAATGTCACCATATGATTTAACACGTGGACGTATTACATATCGTCATAAAAATTAATGTAATACATTTTTAAGGTATCTAACAAGGAGGATAAAAAATTAATTTATGAAAGTTAGACCATCAGTAAAACCAATTTGCGATAAATGCAAAGTTATAAAAAGACATGGACGTGTTATGGTTATTTGTAGTAACCCTAAGCACAAACAAAGACAAGGATAATTAGGAGGTATTAAGAATGGCACGTATTTCTGGTGTTGATATTCCTCGTGATAAACATGTTGAGATTTCATTAACTTATATATATGGAATCGGTAGACCAACTGCTAAAGAAATTTTAGCAAAAGCTGGCGTTTCTGGTGAGAAACGTGTAAAAGATTTAACTGAAGAAGAATTAGCTGCTATTCGTCGTGAAGTTGCTGCCTACAAAGTAGAAGGTGACTTACGTCGTGAAGTTGCAATGAATATTAAAACTTTAATGGAAATTGGATGCTATAGAGGTATTAGACATCGTAAAGGATTACCTGTAAGAGGTCAAAATACTAGATGTAACGCACGTACTCGTAAGGGTAAAGCTAAGACTGTAGCTAACAAGAAGAAATAAGGAGGATGAATCATGGCTGTTAAAACACGTAAACGTAAAGTTAAAAGAAATGTGGTCAATGGTATGGCACATATTCATTCAACTTTCAATAACACAATCGTAACAATTACAGATCCTGATGGAAACGCAATTGCATGGAGCAGTGCTGGTGCATTAGGATTCAAAGGTAGTAAGAAATCTACACCATTTGCTGCATCTCAAGCTTCTGAAGCATGTGCTAAAGTTGCATTAGATAGCGGTATGGTTAAAGTTGATGTTTCTGTTAAAGGACCTGGTCCTGGTAGAGAAGCTGCTATTAGATCATTACAAGTTGCTGGTCTTGAAATTACATCAATCAAAGATGTAACTCCAATTCCTCACAATGGTTGCCGTCCACCTAAGAAACCTAGAGGATAATTATTTATCTTTGGATTTTTAGTTGTTGAATAGAAGTTATTCATAAGCATAATAAAAAAGGAGGATGCAAATGAGAAGTTTCGAATTTATTAAACCTCAAATTACTAATGAGACTGAAGTTGAAAGCAATAACTATGGAAGATTCGTTATTACTCCACTTGAAAGAGGATATGGTTTAACTCTTGGTAATGCTTTGAGAAGAGTATTATTATCATCAATGCCTGGTATCGCCATCGTTGCCACTGAAATCGAAGGTGTTCAACATGAATTTATGGCTTTAAGCGGCATGCGTGAAGATGTAACTGCAATAGTTTTAAATCTAAAGAAGATTATCTTCAAGTTTAAAAATGATGAAGAAAAATTATTTAAACCAATGCCACTTGGAGTTGAAGAATTCTATGAATTAAGCATCAATGCAAAAGGTCCTTGTGTTGTTACTGCTGGTGATTTAATTGATGAATCAAATGAACTTACAGTCATTAATAAAGACCAAGTAATTTGTACCCTTGAAGAAGGCGGCAATTTCAAAGCAAGATTCTTTGCTAAGCGTGGTATCGGATATGTTAGTGCTAACGAAAATAAAAAGTTCTGTCGTGATGAAAACGGAAATATCCACGTTGAACGTATCGCAATTGACTCTATTTATACTCCAGTAGTAAGAGCTAATTACGAAGTTGAAAAGACACGTGTTGAAGATGATGTTACATACGATAAACTTACACTTGAAGTTTGGACTAATGATTCAATTAAACCAGCTGATGCCGTATCACTTGCTTCTAAGTTCTTAGTTGAGCATTTTGATATCGTTTCACAAATTAATGAAACAATTCTTAACCAACAATATATGCAAGAACAACAAGAAGTTGTAGAAACAAAAGAATATGAAACAAGTATTGAAGAACTTGACTTATCAGTTCGTTCTAAGAATTGCTTGAAGAGAGCTAATATCTATACTTTAGGCGATTTAATTAGAAAGAGCGAAGATGAAATGATGAAAGTTCGTAATTTAGGTCGTAAGTCATTAAAAGAAATTATGCAAAAGTTGCATGAACGTGGCCTAGATTTAAATCGTTCATATGATTCAGATGATTCTTTTGAAGATGATGTTGAAGATGAACAAGAAAATGATGATTCTTCATTTGATGAAGAGATCTAATAACACGTAACAGGAGGAAAATATGTCATTAGGTTATAGTAAATTAGGACGTAATCAAAGTCAACGTAAAGCATTATTACGTGATTTAATTACTGATCTTATTATAAATGAATCTATTGAAACTACTTTAACAAAGGCTAAAGAATTACAAAAATTAGCTGATAAGATGGTTACTTTAGGAAAGAAAGGCGACTTAGCTGCAATTCGTCAAGCTGCCAAAATGATTAGATTTGAAAAAGATGAAGATAACAACTATGCTATCCAAAAATTATTCAAAGAAATCGCTCCTAGATATGCTAACCGTAAAGGTGGTTATACAAGAGTTTTAAAAACAGGTGTAAGACGTGGAGATAGTGCTCCAATGGCTTTAATCGCATTTGTCGAAGAATAATAAAAATAAGATTAGCTTTTTAGCTAATCTTTTTTTGTTGAAATAATTTATTCATTGTAGTAAAATAAATATAAGGTATGAGGTGATTCAAATGAAAAAAATCATTTTTGGATTATTTATATTTTTAGTAGTCTTTATTATTGGTGTTACATATGTACATGCTAATAATGAATGCACACTTACAATGGAAAATGGAGCGAGTATTCGAACTACTGGCAACCAAGGAATTCGTTTCCGTGCTAAAGCATCTAGTTTGCCTGATGGCTCTACACATGGTTTCTATGTTGTTTTAGGAACGGTTTCAAAAGATGATTTAGCTAATGCTATCACAAATGATGAGACAAAGATAAACGATAAAGATATCGTTAAAAAAGAAATAACGGGAAATGATCTAACATTCTCAGTTATTATATATAACATAACTTCAACTCATTATGAAGATGACATTACAGCTTTAGCTTATGTTAAACTTTCTAATGGTACATATGTTTTTCCAACTAATTCATTCACATCAAATATTATGAATGTGGCTAAGAAAGCATATGAACTAGGTGAAGCAAATGATTATATTAGAGATATCTTCCATTCAAAATATGTCCGCACTAAATATAATCTTGATTATGGTTATACTTCAATCGATGAAATGCGTGATGCCTTAATGGATGATTTCAATGAATTTGGTAGTACAAACTACACTTTAGATTCATTAAAAGATAGTGCTGGAACTCAATCAGTACGTAATAGCTTTAGTGAATTTATTGGTAATTCTAATTATTCTAAGAAATGGTATTGGCTATTTGATTATATCGCTACTCTTCGTGAAGATCGATATGAAGAAATCGAAAGCTTTGCTAGAGATAATTATGATAAGTACATCGAAAGAAATAATATCAATTATTATACTCCATGTATGCAAGCGATCGTTCGTGATTATGCAAATGCATCTGGTCTAACTGGATATGATTCTAGTAAACGACTTTGGATACTGGAAATTGCGGCTTTCTTCAATCATGATGGATATAGCTACTGGAGTGCTGTAACCTTTGACTGGGCTCAAGAGATGTATGATGAAGTATATGAAGACATCTTAAGCAAGTCAAAGATCATTTATGAAGAAACAACTTTAAAAAATACTGATATTACATATGAACCAACTCGTGATGGTTATACATTTGATGGTTGGTATATAGTTAATAATACAAGTTTCATCGAAAAGAAAACAAAAACAAATGCGGAATCAGAAGAACTACATGCTGCTTGGATTAAGAGCGGAGCATATTTTGTGGATAGTTCTCTTGACGGAAGTATCACTAATCTTCGATATGAAGATATGTTATTTAAATATAACGTTACAGCATTTAAAACAATTAGTGATGCAATTACTAAATGTACTAGTGGTGGAACAATCTATGTAAATAGTGGAACATATTCCGCAAATCTTACAATTCCATATAATAACATCACTTTGATTGGTGTTAATAGCGGAATTAATGCAAATTCATCACGGGCTTCTGAAGCTAATATCACTGGTAATATCACCATTAATAGTGGTGTAAGTAACCTTACAATTGATGGATTCAAATTCAGTGGAACAAGTAAAATCGTAAACGTTGCGGGTGCGGCGGGAACTGCCCAAAGTCCAGCCACAAACTTAAATGGATTTAATTTCTTAAACAACCGAGTTGAAACGTCTCTTGCAAGTGGAAATGGATTTATATATTTTGTGGAAAGTGCTAGTTCTTATTCACATGATTTAGTGTTTAAAGGAAATTATTTTGAATGTAAAAATAATTCTTCAACTCTAGCAGCACTACTTTATCTAGATAATTTCTATAATTTCACATTTACTGATAATTATCTAAAGAATAGTCCTAATAAAGCACTATATGTAAATGACAAAACAAAAGGTGCATCAGGAAAATATGTAATCATTAGAAATAATGTAATTGATAATTCAGGTACTAGTGGTATTCATTTGAACTGGTTATCTCCACATCCTAATGAGACTGATTGTTATGTTGATATTTCTCATAATGAATTTACAGGAACTGGTGAAAATGCCATTTATTTAGGTAAATTTAATAATACTGATACATATGAATATATTACAATTAACAATAACACTTTTAATGATTTTTATAATGGTGTATATGTAATGCGTTCAATTAATAATGTTCCAGTAGAAGTATCAGGTAATGAATTCCATGGTATTCCTCATGATTTCTATATCAAACTGGATAATACCGAGGCATCAAATCCACATTCAGTTAGTGCTTATGAGAATTTATATTATGATAATAATGATAATATTAATTTTGATTATGCATTAAAATTTGATGGAAATATCTCACATTCAACTTTACTATACATCACTCATGATGGAAATGGCACAATTAAATTAAATGAAACTTATACATTACATACAAATATCAATTCACAAATGAACTGGTCAAGTAGTAATGCTCTTGTTGCTAGTGTTACTAATGGTGTAGTAACTGGCCTTTCTAGTGGTAATGCGACTATCACAGCAACTGCCCCATCAGGAGCGACAGCTTCAATCGGAGTTACTGTTTATAATCCAAGTGAAGTATCAGAATTAATGCAATTATTAATTGATAATCATAATGGAACAATTTGGAATCAAGATATTACATATATCGGTTACCAAGGAAATGTCGTAAATAACATCAATGGTTCCGCTAATAATTATTATCCAGGATCAATTCCAAGTGTTACCAATAGGTGGCTTCCAGAAAATCGTGATAATTATTCAGGTGTTACAATATCTAATTTACTATATATTACAATTCATGATACTGGTAGTTCATCTAAATCAAGCAACGCTTCAGCGAATGCAAACTGGTGTATTAATTCAACTAATACAAACTCTAGTTGGCATTACACTATCGGTAATGATGGAATTTATCATCAAGTTCCGGATACTGTTGTCGCATGGCACGCTGGTGATGGAAGGTCGACTGCAACTTTGCAAGATACTGGTATTTCTGTTCCAAGCGGAGTGACACTAAGATATCGTCCAACTATTACAATGGGTAATGATGGTTACTTCTATCTTGATGGTGCAAAGACAAATGTTAAATATCCAGCTGCCGCAACTCCTGCAACAGGAATGAACTATTTAGGTATTGGTGTTGTTGTTAAAAATGGTAAATACTATATTCCAACAACAAGAATTACTAGCCAATATGGAAAAGTTGTTGCGATAAATGGTGGAAATATGCAATCAATTGGTATTGAAACATGTGTTAATGATGGTAGTGATGTATATCTAACATGGCAATATACAGCTAAATTTGTTGCTGGATTACTTGTTTCCAATAATCTAGGACCAGATAGAGTTATGTTCCATAATAATTTTGCGAACAAGACTTGTCCTAATACTATGATTAATTCTAATAAAGTTGAAACTTTCTTAGATATGTGCTATGTTGAATATATGGTAAGAAAGTATTATAGTGATTATGATATTACATTCACAAGCCTTAACCAAACATACCTTGACAATAACGGAAGAGTTAAACTTAATCCAGATGTTATGACAAGCGTTGGTTATACAATTACAATTACGAAAGGTAATACTACTGAAGAAATAACATTATATTCTTCTGTTAGTGCAAAATAGGTGTAGATATGTTCAAAAAAGAATATGAAAAACCAATTATTGACATTCTCGAAGTTGAAGATGAAATGCTTCTTGAGAATAGTGGAGAAATCAATTTTGATCAACTACTAGGCCTTGAGGGCGATGATGAAGAATTTAATGATTTAAACGAATAGTTTAAATTAAATATCTTATTGAAAAAATAATTGAAAAAGAGTATAATATTATTAACATGTTGATATTAGAGTAGTAAAAATATTTTGATTGATAGAGACTTAAGGGTTGGTGGAACTTAAGATGATGGTATTTTGAATTCGCTAATGGAGTGGCTTTAATAGAGTCCGCGGGCCAGCGTTAAAGGCTAATTGAGTGCAAATAATGAAATTTCATTTCATATTTGAATTAAGGTGGTACCGCGATTATTGATATTTTTCGTCCTTAAAGAGATATTTCTTTAGGGACTTTTTTTATGGAGGAAAAAATAATGGTAAAAGTAATTGAAGAATTAAAAGAGAAAGCTTTACAAAGGATTGCTGAAGCAAAGAATGTTAATGATTTGAATGAGATGAAAGCTGAATATCTTGGCAAGAAAAGTAAACTACAAGAGATAATGGCTAAAATGCGTGAATTTACTGTTGAAGAGAAAAAAGCTATCGGCATGAAGGCAAATCAATTTAAGATGGCAATCGAAGAGGCAATAAACAAACAATTAGAAAAATTAAAAGATGATGAAGTAAATAAGAAATTAGAAAGTGAACTAATTGATGTTACTTTACCAGGAAAAGAATTTTCAAATGGAGCATTGCACGTTCTAACAAAAACTATTGAAGAATTAGAAGATATCTTCATTGGTATGGGTTATTCAATTGCGGAAGGACCTGAAATTGAAGAAGACCTATTCAATTTTGAGATGATGAATTTACCTAAAGATCATCCTGCTCGTGATATGCAAGATACTTTCTACATTACTGAAAAGAACTTAATGCGTACTCACACATCTCCTGTTCAAGCTCGTGTTATGTTAGAAGCAAAAGGTAAACCAATTAAAGTCGTTTGCCCAGGAAAAGTTTATCGTCGTGACAATGATGATGCAACTCATTCTCATCAATTCATGCAAATTGAAGGTTTGGTTGTTGATGAAAAAATCACAATGGCGGATTTAAAAGGAGCATTAACTCAAGTATTCTCAAAGATTTTAGGTGAAAATACGAAAGTTCGTTTCCGTCCTTCATACTTCCCATTCACAGAACCAAGTGTTGAAGTTGATGTTAGTTGTTTCAAATGCCATGGTGTTGGTTGTCCATTATGCAAAGGCAATGGTTGGATTGAAGTATTAGGTGCTGGTATGGTTCATCCTAATGTTTTACGTATGGCAGGTTACGACCCAGAACGTTACCAAGGCTTTGCGTTCGGTATTGGTATTGAACGTCTAACAATGTTGAAATATGGAATTGATGACGTTAGATCATTCTATGTAAATGATCCTCGTTTCACTAAGGAATTCTAAGGAGGTTAACATGAGAGTTAAATTAAATTGGTTAAATGAATTAGTTGATTTAAGTGATTTAAGTACTAAAGAGATTGTTGATACACTTTCTTTGCATTCTACGGAAATTGAATCAGTAGAACGTGTTGTATCAGGAACTAATTTAGTAGTAGGTCATGTTTTAACATGTGTTGATCATCCTGATAGTGATCATTTACACATCACAACAGTCGATGTTGGTAATGAAGTATTACAAATTGTCTGTGGTGCTCCCAACATCAAAGCCGGCTTAGATGTTATTGTAGCGTTGGTTGGTGCTGATCTTCCTGGTAGAATCAAAATCAAGAAGGCAAAAGTTCGTGGTGTTGAATCAAGTGGTATGATTTGTTCATTATCTGAACTTGGTATGGAAAAGAAGTATATCGAAGAAAAATATCAAGATGGAATTTATTATTTTACACGTGAAGTAAAACCAGGTAGTGATGCTTTAAAAGAACTTGATTTCGATGATGATGTTCTTGAACTAGGTTTAACACCAAATCGTGGTGACTTAATGTCAATGCTTGGTGTTGGATATGAAGTTAGTGCTGTTTTCAACCGTCCTTTATATATTCCAACAGCATCTCCTAAAGAATGTGAATGTTTAAACAAAGATTTAATTAAAGTTAAGGTTGAAACTGATAAATGTTTAACATATCATGCTAAAGTAATTAAAGATGTTAAAATTAAGAAATCTCCGGACTGGCTAATTTCCCGTCTAATCGCTTTTGGTATTAGACCAATAAATAACGCAGTCGATATTACAAACTACATCCTAGCCTTATTTGGACAGCCATTACACGCTTTTGACTACAAGTTATTAGGAAAAAACATTTTAGTTCGTAATGCGAAAGAAAATGAAGAAATAATTACCCTTGATGGCATTAAACGTAGTTTACTTCCAATTGATATCGTCATTACTGATGGCAAGAACCCTGTGGCACTTGCTGGTGTAATGGGTGGAGATAATACATCTGTTAGTGATGAAACTAAAGATATCGTGTTAGAAGCTGCAGTATTTGATCCAATCTCAATTAGAAAGACTTATACAAGACTTGATTTACGTAGTGAATCATCAATTCGTTACGAAAAAGGTGTTGATGTAAATCGTACTAAATATGCTTTAGAATATGCATGTTTCTTATTCCAAGAATTATGTGAAGCTAAGATTGCTTCTGGTGATGTATTTGATGGTTTATCATATATTGAACCTAAAGAAATAAATGTATCTAGTACATATGTATCAAATTATCTCGGAATCAATATTTCATCAGATAATATTGTAAATATCATGGAACGTCTTGGATTTGATGCTTTAAGTGATAATGATAATGTCTTAGTAAAAGTTCCAAATAGAAGACCTGATATCTCGATTAAACAAGATATCATTGAAGAAGTTGGTCGTATTCATGGTTATGAAGAATTACCAGTAACATTACCAGCTACAGCTCTTGCCGGAAAACTTACAAATTATCAAAAGAGAAGAAGAACATTAAAACATGACCTTGCATCTCATGGTCTTGTCGAAGCAATCAACTATTCATTACGTGAAAATAATAATGAATTTACATATCTATTCAAAGAAAATGATAAAGATATCGAACTAATGATGCCAATTAGTAGTGAACGTAAAATCGTCCGTCGTAATATCATTCCTAGTTTACTTGAAAATGTATCATATGCCTTTAATCGTAAACTAAATGATGTTGCTTTCTTTGAAATTGGTAAAGTATATAATTATGATAATGGATATCGTGAAGAAGAACATTTAGGTCTTGCGATGGCTGGAAGTTTCTCTTCAACACTTTGGAATGGTAAAAATGAAACTGTTGATTTCTTCTTACTTAAAGGATTAATTAATAGTGTATTTAAAGATTTAGATATCGAATTTACATATGAAAAGATCGATAAAGAGATCAAAGAAATGCATCCATTACGTACAGCTAAGATTATGTGGAATAACCAAACTGTTGGATACATTGGTGAAATCCATCCAAAGTATGCCCAAACTAAAGATCTAAAGGGTGTATATGTTGCGGAAATTGATATTCATGATATCTTATCTTTAGTTATTCCAACAAAGGTTTATAAACCAGTCATCAAAGTTCCTTCAGTTGAACGTGACTTAGCCCTTGTTGCGAAGAAAGATGTATCAGCTGGTGATATCGTTAAAACAATTAAAGATGTTGATAAGAAACTAATTAGTGATGTTATTATCTTCGACTTATATGAAGGTGAAAAGATTGCAAGTGACTTAAAGAGCATCGCTGTTCGTGTTGTTTTAACATCAAATGAAACATTAACTGATGACCTCATCAATAACAAAATTAATAAAATCTTAAAAACACTAGAAAAGAATCTAAGTGTAACATTAAGAGCATAAAAAAGGCTTTAACCCATTAGGTTAAGGCCTATTTTTTATTTCTTCAATTACTTCATCTAAGAGTATTCTTGGAGTTGATGCACCAGCAGTTACGCCAATAGTTTTATACATACTTAAATCAATATCTTTTAACTCATCTTTATTTTCCACTTTAAATGATGGATGGATTTTACTTGCAACATCTAGTAGGGACTTACAGTTGTTGCTACGTTTATCACCAACAACGATATAACAGTCACACTTATCTTTATAATCCGATAATGCCAGCTGACGAACCTTGGTCGCATTACATATTTCTAAGGCAATTTCCATATGTTCATATGTACTTTTTAATTTTTCATATGTTTTTAAGACATCATCATAAATTAATGTTGTTTGATTGACAACAAATGTTTTCTTTTTAGGAATGAATGATTCATTATATAACTTCACATGTTCATTAATTCCTAAATAACTTAAAACTTCAGGATGAGTTTCTTGCCCAATCACAAGAACATCATAATCATCATTTAATTTTTTAGTAATCAAGTTTTGAATCTTTGATACATTAGGACAAGTCGTATCTAGGACATCTAATCCTTTTTCTTTTGCTTTACAAATGACTGATGGTTTAATCCCATGAGCAGTAAAGATAATTGTGCCAGAATCAATTTTATCAAGATTACCTTCATAATCATCTAAAATGATGTTTATTTCACTTTTGTACATATCAACAACATATTTATTATGAACTAATGTTCCAAACATATAGAATGGTCTTTTCGCATTTTTATCATTAATGAGATCATCAACCATTTGGATCGCTCTTTTAACGCCATTACAAAAGCCATTTGGTTTAATTTCTATTACATTCATTTTTCACTCCTAAAATCAGTTATTATTTTAAGATTACGTATTTTTGCAAAAAGCATAACTTCATTATATATTTCAAGTGTGATATGTTCTAAATTATGACAATCAAAATTAACGATTACTTTCGCATTAGTTTTACCAACGCGGTACCAAAAATCGGAACGGTTACTTCCTTCTTCGTATAAAGATCTATAACGCTCATATTGGGCGATATTAAGTTCTAATGGAATATCATATTTAATGGCATCATTTATGATCTTTTCTTCCATTTTAATGATATATTCATCATTCTTTCTTTCATTTAATGCTTCAGTTAAGAATAAGTCAGGATGATTTACAAAAGCAAATAGTCCTGTTTTCATTCCACTTTCCATATATTCAGAATATAACTTTAATTCTTCAATAGTATGGAATCTTGTAGCGTATGAATATCTATCTTCAAAAGCAACAAAATGAACACTTAATGATAAATAATCAAATTTCTTATTTAACTTTTCATAATAAGGAAGAAATGAAGGAATGTAATCAATCTCAAGACCAGTTAATATCTCAATATCAGTTGCGTTTTTTAGTCTTTGAACTTCTTCATAATACTTATCCATTTGTTCATCAGATTTAATAGTATGATGAAATGATGGAATATCAATATAAGCATGTTCAGAAAAACCTAATGTTTCAAAATGATACTTCTTAATAACTGGTAAGAAATCAATTGGTAAATCAGTCGCATGGCCACAAAATATAGTATGAGTGTGGAAATTAGTTTTTATTTTATCATAGAACATCAGCTAACACCCATAAATACTTTGCAGTAGTATGTCCCCAAATTTCTTTATATACTGCATTATTAATTACTGGCCAGTATGGAATATCTTTTTCATCTTTAGTCTTAATTCCTACTGGTAAAGCTCCAACTATTTGACGACTAAAAGCGACATATAATGGATGATAATTATTTCCTTCTCCATACATCGTTGATGAAGCAAATGGATTCTTACCTAATACCCACTCAATTTGCGCAATACTGATAGCTCTAAGTTCGGGGTCATTTAAGGCTTTAGATAAAGCACTTACTCCTTTAGTCTTAGAAAGAAGAGTAGCGTGAAAACCACGACGAGTGATTGATATTGGCATTAAACGTAAATACCAACCATCACCTAAATCAATACCACATTTAATTTGATTTAATAGAATTGATGAAGCCTCTTCACCAGTCATTTTTGGTGGCAATGTGAAGTGACTAATATTGATTTTATTGATATGGTAGATATGTCCAGGTAAGAAATGATATGGTTTACCATACTTAATTGACTCAAGAACATATGAACGATATAAATCTAAAGACTTTTTAACTTGATTACGGAAGTCACAAACTGGTAATAATTGATATAGCTTTGATAAACCTTGGATTGGTGACTGTTCATGTCCACGGTGTTCATAACATAATATATATTTATGTTCTCGGTCTTCATAGAAGAAACCTTTCATTGGACAGTCACTACCTTTTTCTTGACAGTCCATAACAATTTCTGCGAATGATTTAGCTTTTTCAAGGTAATATTCATTAGATGTCGCAACATATAACTCACAGGCGGCGAGGACAGCAACCCCACTAGTTTGACTTTCGATAGTTGGACCCCATCTTAAAGTATAAATATTATTTTCATATTCTTCGGTAGCGAATTTGAAATCTTCAATGGCACTACGTAAGCACCATCCAGCAAATATTTCATCACTATCTTTAAATACTTTATGTCCGGCCGCCAGACTAGCACTAGATAAGAAGTTTTCAAAACTTCCAGCTTCGGCTTTATTTAAGATTGAATAATTAGTTGGTTCAACGATATTTTTACGCCAAATATTGTATGTAATGGCCATTGCACGGTAGCCATCACCAAATCTAGTTCTTAAAAGCCAGCTTAATCCGACTTTTGCTTCTTCAAGTAATCTATTATACATAAAAGTATTAGCTTTTGATGTTAATGCAAGGTCGCATAACGAATGGGCAATTTCAGCTGTTGGGATTTCAAATTGTGATACATCCCCGGCATCATGCCATCCTCCAAAGTTGGGAACCATTCTTCCATCAGGATGAACACTCTTGCAGTTTAAGTGACAAGCTGAATGAACTCCTTCCACATCTTCACCACAACGAAGACTTCTTAAGAAATTAAGACTTTTCCAAATTGAAGAATCAAAACATGTAAAATCAATTAAGAAAGGCTCAGTTTTTCTATCATCGACTTCAATTACATATGTACCAGACTCAGTAACGTTCGTAAATTCTAAGATATAGAACTTTCCAAGATTAGTTTCTTTTTCTTTAACTTTATATTTTGCGACTTTTTCAGTTTCCAAATTAGTAATAGTGAAATATTCACTTTCACAAACACCAGTTAAGGCAATTTTTCTTGAAACTGGGAGATATCCACAGTGGGAATAAGCGATTCTATCATCAAGGTTCCAACCTTCATCGAAATCTTTTTCCACAAGTTCGGCAGAAATATTCGCAATATAGATATTAATAAGTGGTAATGCTTCGGGTGGACAACCCATTAAGAATGGAGTTATATCAAGAGAAGGCACCATATCACGTTTTATCTGATCAACTTCCCATGTTACATATGTCCATTTGTTTGGATAAATCGATGGAGCATGGTTTGTTCTAAAACCATTATTTCCAAAAAGGAAGTGGAAATAGAAGTTTTGATAACCAGTGGCTTCAATATAGATAAGAGCACTCATTCTATTATATTTCGATAAATCACGATTACCCAAATCAAAACGAAGAGAAGTAGAAGGACGAGGTGTCACATTCTCAATATCGGTATTTGTGGAAACACATAAACAGAATTTGTTTTGTAAAGAGTACTTACTAGATAAAGATAAAGTACCTCTTCCAGTTAAAGTAACACCATCAAGAGTATCACCATTGAATAGAGTTAACTTATCTAAAACCTCTTTATGATTAAAGCGGTATTCCGCACTTTTTTCTTCATCCACAAAGATTTCTTTACGGGCTCCATTAGATTTTATAATTAATTCATCTAGTTTCATATGTTCACCTTTTCTTTTAAACTATTATAACATAAAAAGTAGATATCTACAATAAAAAGAAAAAGCTCAATTTCTTGAGCTTAATCGTTATTTGTAAATAGTTGACTATACAAATCTTCAAATTTTGCATTATCACCATTTTCCGTGAAAATTGCTTGAATTTCATCAACGAATGCTTGTTGATTTTCTTCTGATAAATCATTATAAGCAGCGATTAATTGATTTGTATCTTCTTCAGTTAATTCTTGTTCTGGGTCATTAATAATATTAGATACATTAGTAATAGCATCATTCATATTATTAACCGCTTCTTCTTGACTAGGATCAGTTGTATCGAAGTCAATTTCCGCAACATTGATTTCTGACATTGCAGTTTCTAATGCTCCTGTAACTTCATTTAATAAGTTATTTAAGTCTGGATCAGCGATACCTACATAGATTGCTAAAGCTTTATCAATAAATTCAATCTTTGTAACATCAACTGGAGTATCAGAACTTGCTGATGAAACGAACTTATTCAAAATATCTTTAGTAATAACTAGATATGCATTTTCTCCATTCTTTTCATATTTTAGAATACTATCTTCATCAGACATAGTTTTCTCTAAAATATTACTAATGAAATCACAATCGATATCGATTTGGCCAAGTTTAGCTTTCTTTGGAATATTTATATGAATAACATCTTTTGCTGGATTAGGATATGTAATGCTACAATTCATAACGGCTTTAGTCTTTAAACCATTGATATCAATATAAATATTAATCTTGAATGTTTCTTTAGTAATGTCAAAAGAAACACCATAAATGTTAAGTTTAAATTCAATATCACCAAGAACCATTGTGCTGAATCCTAAAGATTCATAAGCATTAGTCTTTGTATATAATAGTCTTCCAAGGTCTGTTTCACTGAAAGTAATGACATTATCAGTTCCTCCAGCAAGTAATCCCATTGTAATTGATTGAGTTTTAGTCTTGGCAAATGTATCAAAACTAAATTCTTTTTTAAGTTCTTCATCAAAACTTAGTTCACTAACAGCAAGTTTTAATTTCTCTAAATCGATATCAAACTTTAACATCTTATCTTTAGATGATAAATTTAACATCTTATTATCGGGATTTGTAAGAATTCCTAAGAAGGCAATAACACTAGGGTCAAGTTCAGTTCCCGTACTAGCGCTATTATCCACAACTACTTTTGTGATATAATCGCCCAAGTCTTTTTTATTTGATATGATAGTTAAGTTTTCTAAATCAATTGAAAGAGGAATATTTTTTTCTTTGAAGTTTTGATTTAATCCATCAACATCAATAATTTTATTCTTGATTAATAAGTTGAATATTGATTTACCTAAACCTTTTTGTAAATCGATTTTACCAGCTCTTAATGAAACGATATTAAATTTGTAATCGTCATCAGTAGTTTCAATATTTAAACCAATTCGAACTCTTGTTTTAACAAGTCCTAAAGCATCCGCAGTAATATTCAAATATAGGTTTTCATCATCGAATTCCGCATAACAACTCTTAACGATGATTTTCTTTCCACCGACTATCGCTACATCACTAGGAATGCCGTAGTCAGAATTAATATATTTTTCTTTATCTGTAGTTCCACTCTTTGGATTGTAGTCAGGATTAATCTTATCTCTAATAATGCCATATAATAATTGATTAAGTGATTTTTCATCAAAGGCAAAATCTAAAGCATAATTTGTTCCCATCTCATTAAAGCCGTCGCTTACAATTGGTTTCAAAACATCATTTGCGGTTGTTACCTCTTCATAATAATCATAATTGACATCATCAGTCTTGTCACTAATGATTATCCATAGTGCTCCCACTATAACAACGACAATGATTAATATCACTAAAATAAATTTGAGTAAGAATTTAATGAGTTTCATAATTTTCCTCCAATGTGTATATTATATCAAAAAAATCGCAATAACGCCATAATTATATTTATAAACAAAAAAACTGGATGAACCAGTTTTTATTATTTGTCATTATATTTAAAGAATCTTAAACCAAGTGAGTTATATAAATCCACAATCCAAGCATCATAATTATGAGAGAAACCTTGTTTGATAAAGAATTGAGTATTCTCATTTTCTACTAGTTTCTTTTGGGTTGTTCGAAGTAATGTATTATAATCATCGACATGATTTTGATACATCGCATCATTAGTTCCACAGCTATGATATGCATAATAAATCTTATATGGATTATTAGCGTCATTTAAAGTCTTAACACAATCATTTAGGTGTTGAGTTAAACCATATGAACCACCGGAATAATAACCAAAATATCCAAAATAAGCTAGATCATAGGCCATAATGCTGTAACCAATCATCGATCCACGAGAAAGACCAGCATAAGCGCGGTACATACGAGAATCAATGAAATCTTGTTTTGTGACTTGATTTACATTTTTACCATACAAATGAGCTTTTGTTCGGTATAATGTTTCCGCAAGTGGCATGATGTTTTCTACGAGTTCACGGTAGAAACTTGCGGTACCATTTAAGTTCTCGGTTGGTGTCACAACAATAGTAGGTTCACACTGTTTATAATAATGAAGATTATCTAAAACAACTTTTGTTTTCTCTGTATATCCACCAGCATAACCAAGCTGAGCGAGCCAATAAGCCGCATTTTCACCTGAACCATGAGTTAAATAGAATACATTATATTCTTGATTACTTGTAGCGTAACCATATGGTAAATAAACAAAGAAGGTATTTTCATATGGACGATTATTGTTGTAATCATAACTTTGGAATACAACTTTTTCCACTGTTCCTTTTTCTGGACAATTTTTATCTAAATACTTAGCAGGAATTTGGGTCACTAAATCAACTAACTTACCGCAAATCACACATTTACCCTCCACTATTTCATGTTTTTTCTCGTAATAACAATATGGACAATGTTGACCACAAACAAAATCATCATGACGACAGACATATCCACATTTTGTACAGACACTATCTACGAAGTCATGTTGGCATATTATTGTACATTTTGTACAAACACCATCAACGAAAGTGTGTTCACAATCAATTGATAGATCGACATCACAATCATCACAGAAGCCATCATAAACATGGAGATGTGGGCACTTATAACCACATATCTTACATACACCATAGAAGAAGTCATGATCACAATTATCATATATACTATATCCACATTCTTCACAGATTCCGTCTTTGATATTTGTGTGCTCACAAATTATACCACAGATTGAACATACTCCATCATGATAATCATGAGGACATTCAAATCCACATTCCGTGCATTTTCCGTTAGTGAAGATATGTACATGGGGATCTTCTTCAACTTTTTGGTTACTTCCTTCTCCTTCTGGGGGTACTATGTTATTAGTTTCCGAACAGGAGAAGAAGAAAAATATAAAGATTAATGATAAGAGAACTAGAAATATTTTTTTCATCGGTATCTCCTTTTTTCTTGATTATATATCAAAGAAAGGGATTTGTCAAAGTTTTATCAAATAATTATCGGCATTGAAGATTTAAACATCCTTTTTTCTTTACTTTTTTGCGATTTATTATTATAATAATACTAATGAGGAAGAAAAAGATATGAAGATTAAAAGAATATTATTTTTATTTTTAATAACTGCTTTTTGTTTATTCGCATTTGGTTGCGAAGATAAAGTTGAACCAGTCACCGAATATAATCTAACATTTGATTTAGATGGTGGTACGACTGACGCTGAGCTAGTAACAAAATATACAAATGGTAAAGATTATAAGCTTGTTAGTCCTACAAAAGAAGGATATAGTTTTATGGGATGGTTTGAAGTTCTTGAAGATGGATCACTATCTGAAAGAAAAGTTACAGAACTATTTGACCGTGATTATAACCTAAAAGCCAAATGGGAAGAAATTATTACACCAGATGAATTAACTGATATGTATACACCAGTTAAAAGAATTCATAAAAATGTTGTATTTAAAGTATATTCCAATAATGAACTTGAAATGGATATATATCTTCCTGCCATGGAAAGAGATAAAACTTATCCAGTACTTTTCTTCTTTTTCGGTGGCGGATGGGTTTTTGGAGATAAGAGCTTACTATCTTCATACAATATTATTTTAAGTGATATAGTAAATCAAGGATTTATTATTGTAGCTCCAAATTATCGTCTTGTTTCTGATGATGGGGGAACACATTTTCCAAGTCAAGTTGAAGATTGTTTTGATGCCATTCGATATGTTGTAAAATATCAAGAAGAACTTCACGCTGATGTTAATAATATGGGTTCATTCGGTCACTCAGCTGGTGGATATTTCAGCTTAATGAGTGCTTTTGCCCAAGATCATTTTAAAGGTGATGAAAATTTAAGTTCATATGAATTTAATATTAAATATGCGATTGCTTTATCAGCTCCTTGTGTTTATTCTAAAGAAGCATTAAAAAACATATCTACTTATGGTAAATCATTATTAGTTTCTTTCTTAGGTACTAATAATTTATATGATGAAACTTTGATTTCCGCTTTCCCATCATATTACATTGGAGAAAACAACCCACAAATATATCTAGTTCATGGCACAAGTGATGAACTTGTTCCTGTCGAACAATCAAGAGAGTTTTATTCAATTGCGCAAGAAGCGGGAATTGATGTTAGTATAATCGAAATTCCATATGCAAACCATACATATGGAGGAACAGGTGGCCACGATATCAGTAGTGATTACCGAGCTGGTGCTAAAGTGATTGCGGATTTTATAATTAGTCAAAAAACGAGGAATGAAGAATGATTAGTTTACTATGGAAAAATATAAATAGTGAATATGAAGTTAAACCAGTAAGTGTCTTAGAAGATAGCGTCTTTACTGATTTAAAGATTACTAAATTATTAGAAAGTGTCTTTGATAATTATAGTGATGTTGATGAAGTGCTTCAAACAATGAAGAAAATCCCGGATACGGAATCACTTGAATTACGTCAAGGCATCTTTACTGATGTATTAAATGATAAAGAAAATAAACTTGATGTTTTATATTATGATTTAGTTGATTTAGTAAGTCGTTATATATCTTTAAAAGAAGCGATTGAAATCACTAAAAAGAAAGTATTCTTAGTAATGTATTATCATCATTACTATCTATATCTAGAAAAAGTAGTGAAGGTTTTAGAAGAACTAGGAGTTAAGTCAGATGGTTTATCTGAACTTATAGAATCAATTAAAACAAAATTATCACTAAAAGAAACAGGAACAATTCGAGAAACTGTTGATAAATTTTATAATTACATAATGAATCATTTCTCATTTAATGTGGAATATCATGATGGCTCACCTTATTACAAATTAACATTTGAATCAAGAGAGAATTTAGAAGATAATCTTTTAGATATCGTTAAAGGATTAAATATCAATCTAGTTAAGACTCCAAGACAAATTGTTAAACACGAAATTAATCCATATTTTCTTCATGAAATTAGTTTGAATGATCAAAAAGTATATGATGAAATGGGATCATTTTATGAAGAACATCATCAAAACGTTGATGATTTAACTCCATACATTGGAGAATTTAAATATTATCTATATCTTAAAACTATTTTTGAAAAGATGGCTTCAATTGGTATTCCTTATACTAAGGGAGAAATTGCGAAAGATAATATCACTAAGATTAATGACGCTTATGATATTAGTTTAACGGTTAGTGGTATTACGGTTATTCCTAATGATTATTATGTTGATGACAAGGAAAACATCAGTTTTATATTAGGTGTTAATAGTGGTGGTAAAACATGTTACCTCCGTTCAGTTGCCACAAATTATGTTTATTTTATGACTTGTGGTTACTTATTTAGTAAGAGTGCTTCAATTTATCCAGTTAAGTACATATCTACTCATTTTCCAAATGAAGAGAATTATTCTTTTGGAGAAGGTCGTTTGCGTGATGAAATCAAGAGACTTGATGTTATCAAGAAAACGTTTGGACCTGATTCAGTAGCTTTCTTAAATGAGACATTCTCATCAACATCGGAAGAAAGAGCTTGTGTTCTTACCAAAGAATTACTCGATTCAATCGGCGACACTAAAGCGAAAGTAATGTATGTAACTCATCAATACAAGATATTTGAAGAAATTCAAGATTCAAGAATCGGTTTCTTTACTCCAGTTGTTGTGGAAGGAAAAGAAAACATTCGTACACATAAGATCAAGAAAGTTGAAAAGAAGTTATTATCTTACGTTGATGATATCTTATTTAAACATGGACTTACAAAAACTCAGTTACTAGAGCGTCGAGAAAATAAAGCGGAGTAACTTAAGTTTAGTTAGGAGAAAAGAATGAATAGTTTATTATATCCTTATGGGAAAGAAAAAATAGGCACAATAAACAACACTTTACATGATCTTCAAATTGATGGTATTGTCCGTTATGTATATGTTGATAAAGGTAAACAAGAAAAGATATTAGGTATTTTATCAGATATCTTACTTGATCCTGAGACAATTAAATTCCGTCAAAGTGTTCTTCGTGATATGATGTTTAATCGTAATATATATTATGGCTTGTCAAAACAATCACAAGATTTAGATAAATGTTATGCTGATTATAATGCATCACGTTCGGCAAGAGCGAAGATTAAAGTAAAAAGTGAAATGGAATTATCAGAAACTACGATGATGTTAAAAGATTATGCTCATGATATTTTGAAATTAATTGAAATATATCGTCGTTTATATGAATTATTTAGAAATCATGGACCATCATCTTTAGGTTTAAAAGATTTAGCAAAAAAAGTTAGCGATAAAATCAATAACCCTTACTTAGAAAAACTAGAAAATGAGATGAATAAAATCCTTGCTCAAGGTGGGGCATATGCATTTTCCACAAGCCTTGATGATAAACTACTTCCAATAGATGATAAGTTCGTTTTGTGTAGTGGAAAGTACACGGGAGAGAAGTTTACATTATTTAAGAAGAAAGAAGAAATTGGTAAAGTCGATTTAAATTCAAAAGTTCAGGAAGACTTTAAACGTATTATCATTGATAGTTTTAACCGGGTAATCGTTATTGTGGAAGACATCTTTGAAAGCTTATATGAGAACATTAGTTATTTTTCTCAAGAATTTATTTTCTTCGAATTCGCTAATTCGGTTTATGATACTTTAGGTGAAAGAAGAATAGACTGTGTTTTCCCAGAGATTTCCAGTGATACAGAGTACACAAACGCTAAAGATTTATATCTAGCGATGAAATATCAATATGAAGGATATTCATCAATGATATATGGGAATGATATATCAATTAAAGATAAAGAGAGTTTACTAGTTGTTGGTTCTAATAACACCGGTAAGACAGTTCTACTCAGAACTATTGGTATTAATCAAGTATTCTTCCAAAATGGTCTATTCGTTATTGGTGATAAAGCTAGTGTAGCGATAAGAAATAATGTTACTACAATCTTCTCAGGAGAAGAAAAGGACACTGATGTTGGTGGTCGTTTTGAAAAAGAAGTAATTGATATCAAAGAAATCATTGATAATGTTGATAATCATTCCTTAGTTATCATTAATGAGATATTCCAAAGTACTTTCGCAGAAGATGGTAAGAGAGCATTATTTGATATTTTGAATTATTTCTCACTTATTAATGTTACTTGGGTTGATGTTACCCATCTTCTCACAATTCTTGATGAGAGATCTAAATTTGTAAATAGAGTTAAAATCTATGAAACAAATGGTGAAAAAGAAAATTATAAGATTAAAGAGATTTAATATGAAAAAATTAATAATTCTAATCTTATTTTGTTCATTCTTTCTAGTTGGCTGTAGTATATTTGATATTACAGGTGATAAACCAACTGAAGAAAAAGTAGAAGATGGATCTAAAGAAAAAGATCCAGATGATACCGAAGGGGATAAAACTGGTGATGATGACCCTGATGAAACTGAAGGGGACCAAACAGGAGAAGATGATCCAAATAATACCGAAGGGGATAAAACTGGTGATGATGACCCTGATGAAACCGAAGGCGATAATTCGGGTGATGATACGGAAGATCAAAATGAAGAATTATCATTTTTAGAAGATGATTTTAAATATGAAATCACCATTTTAAATAAAGAGAATTATAAAAAAGTATTTAAATCCGATAATTATTTAGATTTTTATAACGTAATTAAAGATTTTAAATATGAAAAGTTTGAACAATGTACATCTTGTACTGAAGTTTTATATACAATTAAGTATAATGATAATGTGATATCAGTATATGAATATAATTTCTTTAAGATTAATGATGAGTTATTCTCTCTTACAAGTGGAAGTTTTGATTTTCTAAAGGATTATGAATATACAAATTCTGAATCTAGTGGTTGGTTACCTTGGATTTAGTTAATTAGACATACTACTTTTCTAGTATGTCTTTTTATTATTGTCTTTTTCTTCCTTTTTTAGTATAATTATTTACAAGGAATAAAGATATGAACGGATTAAATCACAATAAAGAGAATTTAATAAAGCTAGTTCAAAATGTTTTTCTTGGAGAAACTAATGAACTTAATGAACTAAATCTTGATGAGATTTATGCTTTAGCGAGATTTCATAGTATTGAATACATCATTTATACAGCTCTTAAGAACTATAATTTAGATATAAATGATGATTTTAAAAAACGAAGTGAAATAAATGCCTATAAATCAATCACTCAAGAATTAGAACTACCAAATCTAGAAAAGCTATTTAGCGATAATAATATATGTTTTCTACCTTTAAAAGGCGCAATCATTCAAAAGATGTATCCAAAGGTAGAATATCGTAATATGGCAGATATTGATATCTTACTAAAAAAAGAAGATTTAAAGAAAGCTGGTAAACTAGTTCAAAGAGTTGGCTTTAGTGTTGATACAGTTGGCGGTAATCATGATACATATACCAAAAAACCATATATTCATATTGAATTACACCGAGCAATGATTGGAGATTGTTACGAAATAGCTTCATATTATGATGATATTTGGTCATCATCTAAGATATATCAAGATAAAAACGATGAATATCATTATTATTTAAGAGATGAAGACTATTATATATTTATGATTTGTCACGCTGCTAAACACTTTTCTGGTGGAGGAACGGGTTTTAGAACGATTATTGATGCTTATATTTATCTAAAAGAGAAAAAAGATTTAGATTTTGATTATATTAATCAAGAACTAAAAGGGTTAAAGCTTGATAAATTTGATAAATTATTAAAAGAAAGTGTTGATTATATCTTCTATCATAAAGAAATAGATATAAATGATAAAGAAGATGTATTATTCTTTATTGATTATATTATTAATAGTGGAACATACGGAAATAGTTTAAATTCATCCACAAGAGACATCGTGAAAGAAGGAAGTAAGAAAAAACATATCTTTAGAAGGTTATTCCCAACCTATAAAATGATGTCATCAAGGAATCCAATCCTTAAAAAAGTACCGATTTTACTTCCTTGGTTCTATTTCACAAGATTACTAAAGGGTATTTTTCACTTTAAAGAGAATAAAAAGCGCTATGATACGATTGTGAATGTTAATGAAGATGATATTAAGAGGATAAATAAGATTAAAGAAATTACAGGAGTCGAATAAATGAAGATAAAAGAAGGATTTATATTACGAGAAGTTGCTGGAAGCTATGTGGTAGTAGCTGTTGGTGAAGCCAGTAAGTCATTTAAAGGGGTAATTAAGTTAAATAATAGTGGCGCAATCCTCTGGAAAGAGCTTGAAAAGGGAGTATCAACGCTAGATAGTCTTACAAAAGCCCTTCTTAATGAATATAATATCGATGAAGAAACTGCCAAAAAAGACGTTTCAGCGTTTTTAGATCAATTAATGAAGGCTAAAATAGTAGAATAAGATGGAAAATAACATGGAAAGTAGTATCTCGTACCGAGATATTATGGAAAATAATGATTTTTATATCGCTACACCAGTCGGAACGAGCATGATGCCCCTGATTAGAGAGCGAATTGACACCGTAAAGCTAGTAAAACCTAAAGAAAAACTAGAAAAATATGATGTAATTTTGTATGAAAGACCAAATAAAGTGTATGTTTTACACCGAATAATCAAAATAAAACAAAAAAAAGATGAAGATTTATATGTTTTATGTGGTGATAATCAAGTAATTTTGGAAAAATATGTCAAAAAAGAACAGGTAATTGCGGTGATGGAAGGCTACTTTAGGGGGGAGCGATATATCCCTAAAGAAGATAACGACTATAAAAAGTACGTTAAAAGAAGAGTTAGATCAAGAAAATGGCGTAAATTAAGAACCCTTTTATCTAGGGTATATCATAAGATATTTAAGAAGGAAAAATAATTTTTTTCTTCTTTTTTTATTTAAAAAATAGTTAAATAAAATCGTGTTTTCAGCCACTCATAAGAAAATTACCTAAAAAAAGATAGATAAAACGCTCAAAAAATGGTTTTAAAAACCTTAAAAATTGACAAAAGAAAAAAGATGGGATAAAAGATATCAAAACCATACCCTAAAATTGACTAAAAAATTGGACAAAAAATGAGATGATTTTTATGGTATTTTTTTAGTATATTTTAAGATATTAAAAATAATACGAAAAAAATAAAGAAAAAAAGTCGTTTTCAAACTGCGTTTTTTAGGACGACAAAAAAATGGCCAAAAAATCGAAAAATGAGAATATTAAAAAAGAATAGTCATAAAATATTCCATTCAGTTTGAAATCAGTTTTTAACATAGTCAAAAATGGCTCAAATTTTGGTACTTTTAAATTTTTCCAAAATAAATAAGTAACTAATAGGTAAGGGTTTTGAAATTGTTGTAGGGCAAATTTCGGGGTCATTAATTTAGTAAAAAATGGTCTAAAAAAAACCGCAAAAATGGATATTCCAATTTTTACCAAATTTTTATACCGAAAAAGTGGTCAAAAAATGGTCTAAATTTTACCAATTTTTGGTATTAAAAAATGATAATAAAATTGAAATAATAAAATTACGGTTTTTATTGCCTATTTTTATTACTTTAGAGATATAAAAATAATAGAAGATTTTAATGGATGAAAATTAATCAAAAATTATATTTAAAAAGTTAATTTTCTTGGGTTTTTATTATATTTTTAATATTCTTTTAATATTATGTAATTTTATGATTTTAAATAAGAAAAATAATAGACTGAATAGTGATAAAAATAAATGATATTTAAGATAGATTTTATTATTTGTTTTATATAATTAAATAGAATATGTTTATTACTCATTTTCTGATAAAAAAGATAACTAAAAATGCGGGAAATAAGGGTTTTTTAGAAAAAATATGGTGTTATAAAAATATGATTGCGAAGAAAGTAATAATGTGTTATAATTTTTACAAAGAAAATATTAATTTATAGGATGTTATGAGGTATTATTATGGAATTAAGAAAGATAAATTATAAAGAAGTACCTAATATTTGCAAGATTAATGAGTTTTTAAGAGTAATTAAGAACTATTTATTCCCAAATTACTTCTGTGAAGTAGTAAATAAGGATGAAGAACTTGTTAAAGGTCATGAATTATTTAAGGAATATATATCTAGTGATAAAAATAAGGAAGATGAGTTCTTTAATTCCCTTGAATCTATCTATAAAATGATTCTAAAAGACCTAGAAATGACATATAATAGTGACCCGGCATGCAATTCTATAGAAGAAGCACTAATTACTTACCCTGGAATATATGCAATAGTGACTTATAGAATAGCTCATAAGCTATATTTATTAGGTTTAAAGGTTGAAAGTCGTATTTTATCAGAAGAAGCACACTCAAAAACTGGTATTGATATTCATCCAGGTGCCGAAATTGGGGATTATTTCTTCATTGACCATGGAACTGGTATCGTTATTGGGGAAACTACGGAGATTGGAAGTCATGTTAAGATCTATCAAGGAGTTACTTTAGGAGCTAAATCACTTAAAGATGGTCAAAGTTTGAAAGGAATCAAGCGTCATCCAACGATTGGTAACTATGTAACTATCTATTCGGGAGCATCTATCCTTGGTGGAGACACAATTATTGGTGATAATATCACAATTGGATCGAATGTTTTCATTTTAGATTCAGTAGAAAGTAATAAAAAAGTTATTTTAAAAGATCATACTAATATTATTAAAGAATAAATAATCACTTAAATGTGATTATTTTTTTAAAAATATTAAAGCAAATAAGAATTTATGGTATAATTTAGACATAGAAAGAGAGAAAAAAGATGAGTTTAAAGGTTTCTATTAAAAATAAGACAACACTAGTACTAGAGGAAAATGGTAAACAAGGTGATGAAATCAATCTTTTAGAGATTACAAACATCGATACTCGCGAAATTGAAAAGAAAATCGATGAGAAGAGAGATGAAATCTACAAAAAGAAGTTAGAAGAGAATGAATCATTACTTAAAAGTAAGTATGAACTAGAGAAAACACAGCTTGATAAGAAATTAAGAGATGAATATCAAAAAGAAATAGAAGAATTAAATAAAAAAGTAGAAGTATTAAATTCTGGAAAAGAAAAAGATCTTAAAATAAAAGAACAAGAAGTGGAAAATAAATATAAAGATCTTATTTCTAGCTTAAATGAATCTTTAGAAAAAGCTAAAAGTGATAAAGAGATTGAAATATTAGAACTAAAAGCTCTCCAACAAAAAGAATTATTTAGTATTAGAGAAGAACTAAATGCCTTAAAGAACCAAAAAGCATCTTTTGGATCAAAGATGACAGGAGAGAATTTAGAGAAATATTGTAATAATTTATATGAAGAAGCTTCTCAAAATGGTTTTAATACTTGTAAATGGTATAAAGATAATAAAGTATTACAAAATGAAGATGAATTAAAAGGATCTAAAGCTGACTATATATTTGAAATATATGCAACTGAAGATAAAAAGGAAGAAGATTTATTAACATCTGTTTGTTTAGAAATGAAAGATGAGAATCCTGATTCAAAAGTTAAGAAAACTAATGAAGATTATTATAAACAATTAGATTTAAATCGTAAGAAGAAGAATTGTAAGTATGCATTACTTGTTTCGAACCTTGATTTATCATCATCTAATGATTTACCAATCAAGAAAGTGAAAGAATATCAAGATATGTATGTAGTTCGTCCCGGCTATATGATGACTTTCCTTAATATGTTATTGTCACTAACAACTAAATTCCAAGAATTATATGTAAAAGACTATGAAGAGAATGAGAAAATCAAGAGTGATAATATCTTAATGGAAGAATTTGAAGCCTTGAAGAAGACTTATCTTGATAATCCACTTGAACAACTAAAGAATAAAATAGAAAAGATCTTGAAACAAACAGAGAATATCAAGAAAGCTAATGAAGAAATCGAAAAAGAATGCGATAATATCATCGATGGATATGTTAGACAAATAAGTGATAAGCTTGAAAAGTTTGATATTAAGATTGAAAAGAGTTATAAGAAAAATAAAAAGTGATGGATTTTCCATCACTTTATTTTGTAATAGCATTATATGAACATATGGCAGCCGATATATCCATATTACATTTAAGTAAATATTGTTTAGATGATTTTAATAAAGTATCAACTAAACTAAAGGTTAGAGTAACTCCATCTTTAGTATCAGGAATTAAGATTTGATTTAGTATTTTAGCTAGTAATGCTTCACTTGATATCTCACAGATGCTGTTATCAAGTGCTCTTTCGATGAAAACTAGAGCTTTAACAGGGGCATAAGTGTTTTCGCCATATCGCTCTTTTCCATTCCATGGAGTACCAAAGGCAAGAGGAGTGCCATCAATAATTCTAATTATTGGTTTATCGCCATTGATGTAAGTCATTTTATCGCCAAGGTATTCTTTTAAGAGTTTAGAATGAGTAGTTTTACCAGTTCCAGACCTAGCAAGAAGAAGATAGGCATAGTTATCAATCTTAATAGTGCATGCATGAACTAAGAAAGCATTAAAATCTAGAATAGATAATGATATTTTTCTATAACAACATATGCTTTCTAAATATCCATCGGAATATTTTTCGGTTGTTTTTGATTTTTCATCTTCAATTTCGTCTAAAGAAACGGATATCAATAAATCATAGCTAGAGGAATCAATGATATATTCTTCACAGAGTTTTTCTAGATATTTATATTTATTATCAATTTTAATTTTTATTTTCGCTATTTCTATAATAAACATAAGTTTTTCCTTTTCTATATACAATTATATACTATAATGGAAAAATAATAAACAATAAATAAAAAATATGATATAATAATAACGAGGTAAAAGATATGAGGAAAATACTAATTTTTGTTCTTATTATGTCGGTATTTCTTTTTACGGGATGCAAAACGGAAAATACTGAACCTGATAAAGAAGAAATAACTAAAGTAACAATAGATTTTAAAACAGATGAAGTAAAACTAGAGATTAAAGAAAGTCATATGACTTATGGATACACTCTAACAAAAGAACAAACTGATGAAAATGGGACTTTTGTATTATATAAAATAAGGATTAATCCCTATGAAGGATATGTATTTTCAAGTGATTTAGAGTTTGAATGGATAAAAGAAGAAACAGAAGAGGCTTTTATTCTAGATAAGAATATTACTGAAACTTTATTTAGCATTGATTTTAAGAAATATATTGATAAAGGCATTGAACCAGTAGATGAAAATATTGTGATCGATGAAATAACATATACTTTTTCCAGCAAAAACGATCAAGCATCAACTACTAATGAGAATATTACCCTAGATTACAACAATAGTTTTGAACAAGATGTGGAAACTTTTAGCGTAATATATCATTATGAAATTGTGATTACTCCCAAAGAAGGATATGAATTTAGTGAAGATATAGAATTAAAGTGGAATAAAGATTCTGATGAAGAAGTGATACTAGTTCGGGAAGAAAAGACTAGTTCCAATATTAAATTAGTATTTGAAAAAGAAGAAAAGATTATTTTTGAAATTCATATTAATCTTGATACTCTTAATTATCAAGTCTATTCATCTAGTGAACATTACTCATCAGAAATAGTAAAACCACTTGATTATATTTATATTACGACCAAAGTCACAATGGAAATTAAACCTAGTGATGATTTGAAGTTCTACGTTAATGATGAAGAAATAGATAAAACGAAATATAAAATTGAACAAATCGAAGATAAATATGTTCTAACATATCGAATTGATGATCCAAACTGGACACCATATTATTAGAGGAAAGAAATGAAAAAGAAAATTTTTATTTTAGTTATTATTTTATCGATATTTTTCTTTAGTTTTGGAAGTAGCAGGAAGGCAAACGCTACTGAATATGATTATGAAGATCCTGAAAGTGAATTCCGCGCTGTCTGGGTAACACCTTGGGGTGGAGATAGTAATCTCGTAACATATAATAATGAAGCGGGCTTTAAATCAAATATGGAATATATTTTTAGTGTGATGGAAGAAAATAACCTCAACGCCTTGATATTTCATGTTCGTACTCATAATAATGCGATGTATAAATCAAGCCTCAATCCAGTTGCGACTTACTGGTCAAAGGTTAATTTCAATACTTTTGATCCATTAGAATGGTTAATATCAGAATGCCATAAGAGAGGAATTGAGTTCCACGCTTGGCTTAACCCTTATAGATGCGGTACTAATCATGTTGGAAGTTATAGTAGCAGCAATCCGGCAAGTGACAGTAATAATACTTTAACATACAATAGTAGTACTATTTTAAATCCTGGTTTACCAGTTGTTCGTGAATTCATTCGTGATACAGTTTTAGAGATTGTGGAAAACTATGACGTTGATGCCATCCATTTTGATGATTATTTCTATATTAATATGGGAGCTAATGGAGCTCTAACAGGGGGTACAACTATCCTTGACGAACCCGATCAAGAAACATATGAAGATTATATTGATAATAATCCATTATGTGGATTAAGTAAGACTAGTGCTTCAAATAAAGCAGATTGGCGTAGAAGTCAAGTTGATAGTCTTATTGAAATGCTGGATAGTGCTCTTGATGAATATAATCAAACAAATCATAAATATGTTCAGTTAGGTATTGCGCCTACTGGTGTTTATAAAAATGGTAATGGTACTGTCACATATGATGGCAATGGACTTCCTATCACTACAGGATCAAAAACTACTGGACAAACTCATTATTCATCATATTTATTCTGTGATACACTTAAGTGGTGTAAAGAAGGTTGGATTGATTATATCTTACCACAAACATATTGGGCTACCAATCATACAGCCTGTCCATATAAGACATTAGTTGAGTGGTGGGCAAAATGTGTTAAAAATTTACCAGTTAACTTCTATTCGGGAATTGGTTTATATATGGCGGAAAATGAATCACAAAAGAATTGGTATACTGATCCTGATGAACTATATAATCAATTAGATTATATTAAAGATTTAGATGATTGTAATGGTGCTAGTATTTATAATTTTGCGACATTACGTAAATATCATGATGGAACAAGTTCCAATGCCAATGTACAAGTGGAAAAACTTGGCACTAATGTTTGGACAAGAAGAGTAATTCAACCAGAACTAAAGAGTTTTGAAAGAGTTACTTTAGGAAATGTCCTTAATTTCAGTATTAGTGATAAAACATTATCTTGGGATAGCTTAGAGGGAGCGAAGTTCTACTGTATATATCGTTCCAATACCAGTGTCACATTTGATTCTAGTGAATTAGTGGCTGTTATTGGTAATACGGAAACTAGTTGGACAGATAGTGATAGTGGATATACCTATGGTATCAGGGCTTTATCATATACTAACACTTTAGGTTTAAAAACATATTTAGGTGGAAATATCTCTATTGAAGATGGTGCGGCAATTAGAACAACCGGAAGCCATCAAGGAATTAAATTCAGTGCAACACTATCAAGTTTACCAGAAAATGCGACGAGAGGATTCTTCTCATCAATTGGAACTTATGCCTATAGCACATATTCAAATGCGATAATCAGTGGTAACGAGACAATCAACGAAAAGAAGATTGTGAAAAAAGAAATTGAAGGAACAGATTTAGATATTTCTTTAGTTATTTATAATATTCCAGAATCAGCTTATGAAACAAAGATTACAACTATTGCCTATATTAGATTAGATGATGGCACTTATTGCTTCTCTGATGTTGTGACAAGGAGCCTCGCTGATGTGGCAACTGCCGCATACTTAAATGGGGACCGAAGTGAACTAGTTATGGCTGTATATAATTATTTAAACAGTGGTAGTTATCACATCAATTATGTCTTTAATGGTGGTAATACTCATTATGCCAATCGCTCAGATATGGTAAGTGATTTCTTAAATGACTTAAATACAGCTTTATCGACATCATATACTGCTGATAATTTCTTTAGTTCAACATATACGGATAATGTTGCGAAGATTACAGCGATTATGAATTTCATTGATGGTAGTCCTAAATGGAGTTGGCTAAAGAATTTCCTTCGTGATTCGGCTTCAAGTACTAGTTATAGTTATTCATCACAACTACAGTCAGATGATATTGGCACTAATCAAGCATACTGGCGATGCAATATTTATGCCTTTTTAAATGGCAATAAATATACAACATGGCCAAATAGTATGGACTTTGGTTCAGAAACATTAATCAACGCCCATAATAGTTATTTAAGTAATCTAGAAAATGGATTAGTAAATAATTTAAGTGGCACAACTGTTTTAATCACTAATGTTTATAAACACGGATATACTTTCCAAGGATGGTATACTAAAGATGGCACAAATGGTGATTGGGGAGAACATGTTACTCAAGTTAGTGGTACGATGACTCTCTATGCCAAATGGAATTAAAAGAAGGCTAGCCGAAAAGCTAGCTTTTATTATTGAAAAAAAAGGCAAGTAAAGGTATAATATTAGATAGATTATTTATTAAGGAGATTATATTATGAGACCACAAGTAAGAATGACTTTAGAAAATGAAATGACAATGGATATTGAGTTATATGATGATGTAGCCCCAATCAGTGTTAAGAACTTTTTGAAACTAGTTGATGAAAAGTTTTATGAAGGAATTGTCTTTCATCGTATTATCGCAGAGTTTATGGCCCAAGCTGGTGGATATTATGTCAACGGTAATAACATCGAAGAAGCGAAAGAAACTGAAACCATCAAAGGTGAATTCAAATCAAACGGTGTTGAAAACAATCTAAAGCACACAAAAGGAGTTATTTCAATGGCGAGAACAAACGTTAAAGATTCGGGATCAAGCCAATTCTTTATTTGTACAGCGAGTGCTCCTCATCTAGATGGTGAATATGCGGCTTTTGGTAAAGTCGTAAAAGGAATGGAAACAGTTGATTATTTAAATGATGTAAGAACGATAAATGTTGGTGGAGGATTAACTGATTTTCCTTACCCAGTAGTTAGAATTAAAAAAGTAGAAAGAATTTAATATGGAAAAATTACATGATCAGCATCTTCATTCATCATTTTCGATGGATTCCACGGAAGACCTAAGGAATTATTATGAAGAAGCAAAAAAACAAGGAATAAAATATGTAATGACTTGTGAACATTATGATTATGCGACATCAGTTGATGGCACTGACTGGTGTGCTGATCTTGATGGCTTACAAAAATATCAAAGAGAACTACAAAAAGAATATCCCAATATTACTCCTCTTTTAGGAATAGAACTAGGATATAAAAAAGATTACTTAAAAGAAATAACTGAAATATCAAATAAATATGATTTTGATTTAATTCAGTTATCAATTCATGATGGGCCACTAGGAGATTATTATTTTAAATCCACATTTGAAAAAGATATTGAAGGGACAATGAATTATTATTTTGACCAAATGGTTGATGCCTTAAATTCATTTTCCAATTTTGATGTTCTATCACATATTGATTTTGGATTCAAAACAATCGTTCAAATAAATCCTAATTACAAATTTAAGATGTTTGAAAATCGAATTAGAGAAGTTCTAACAATGTTAGTTAAACTTGATAAGCCTCTGGAAATCAATTCGAAAGTAAATGAAGTTTTAAATAATGAATATTTAAAGGTTGATAAGAATTATCAATATGATGATCATATTCGTTATCTTCTTTCTATATATAAAGAATGTGGCGGATGGAAACTAACTTTATCAAGTGATGGTCATAAGGTAAGTAAATATCGTCTTGATTTTGATAAACATATTAAGACAATTAAAGAAATGGGATTTACAAAACTTTCTTATTTTATTAAGAGAAAAGAATATTTTTATGATTTATAAGGAAAAGTATTATGAATATTATTAATAAAGAATATACAAGTTACCATATTTGTTATGACAAAGATGCCAGTGAATGCGTTCGTTATGCCGCAGGTGAGCTTCAAAAATATTTATATCAAGCAACGAAGTGCTTAATTCCATTATTTTCTTCAAAATGTGCAAGAAGAGGAAAAGAAATTCATATTGGATCTTGTCGTGGTAATGATTATTTAAGTTATTGTGAAGGTTTATCAAAAGAAGGCTTTGTTGTTAAAGAACTTGATAATGGAGATATCGCCTTTATCTCCAAAAGCGATAGAGGAATATTATATAGTGTTTATTATTTCTTAGAAAAAGTAATTAACCTTAATTATCTTGATAGTAATTTCTATGTATTTGATGAGAAAAATAGAATTGATATTGATGGCGATATCAGACATGATTTACCTTTTGAATATCGTGAATGTTACTTCAGTGATAGTTTTAAAGAAAGTTTTGCATCACACAACTTACTAAATAGTAATCTAGCTAAACTAGGAACTCATGTTGGTGGAAAAACTAAATGGTTTAATTGCCACCACTCATTTAGTGATTTAATTAATCCTGATGAATATTTTGATACTCATCCTGAATATTTCTCAGAAATTGATGGTAAAAGAGTTAAAGTTCATACCGAATTATGTTTATCTAATCCTGAGGTATTTAATTTATGCTTAAAGAAAGTTAAAGAATGGATTAAGAATAATCCGGAATGTAAAGTGTTTAGTGTGGCTCAAGATGAATGGATGGGGCACTGGATTAGAATGGCTTGTGAATGTGAGAAGTGCAAAGCATTTGATGAAGCCCACGGAAGCCAAAGTGCATCAATTATTAATTTTGTGAATAAAATAGCAGAAGCTCTAGAAGATGAATATCCAGATATTCTGATTCATACTTTTGCATATCAATATTCAAGAAAGCCACCTATTGGATTAAAAGTTCATAAAAATGTAATAGTTAGACTTACTAATATTGAATGTTCATGGAATGAATCAATCGAAGAAGGAGCAGTGCGTGATCCAAATGGACGCAATGCATCGTTCTTAAGTGATTTAAAAGGATGGAGTAAACTGACAAACAGACTATATATTTGGGATTATGCGGTTAACTTTAGAAATTATCTCCTTCCATTCCCATGTTTGCGTAGTATGACAAAGAATATTAACCTTTATAAAAAAATAGGGGTTAAAGGTCTTTTAATGCAAGGAAACTTCTCAGCGGGAGGTCACGGTTATCTTGATGAACTTAAGAGTTTCATCAGTGCTAAGATGATGACTGGAGAATATGAACTTGATGATTTAATTAATTATTTTGCGAAACATTATTACGGAAAAGCAAGCGATGAAGTAATTAAATATATTAATTTATTTGAAGATAACATCAAAGATAAAACTTTATGGCTTTATGATGACGCTGATTCTGATTTATTTAGTGATGAAGTAGTAAACAAAGGAAGACTACTTATCAATAAAGCATTAGAACTAGTAAAGGATGAAAAAGAAGAAATAAAGAATCATGTGGAATTATTGAGCTTATCACAAGAATATCTTGAAATAGTAAGGATGCCTCTAGATGCGGAAGGTCGTAATAACCGCATTGATGAATTTAATATTATGATAAGAAAACATGGTATAACTGAACTATTTGAAAGAACTAATCTTGATTACTCAATTGAAGTAATGAAAAATAGTCGATATGCCAAGGCAAGAGATAATTGGTACTCATTATATTACATTATGAAATAATATTAGTTGAAAAACCAATATTTATAATAAAAAATGGTAGCTTTTATAGCTACCGTTTTCACATCTCTCGGGGGTTGAAAAAAAAGTCCATTTGTGGTAAGATATTTATAAGGTGATATAATGAAGAACCAAAAGCTAAGAACCATTCTAGGTTTCGGATGTTTGGTGTTTACAATTTTCGGTTGGGGTTTATCTTTTTTAGGAACAAAAGTTCTCCTTATCGAATATAGTCCAGTCGAAATCATATTTTTCCGATATATCTTGTCGTATATCGGGCTATTTTTAATATACCCAAAGCCCCTATTATATAGTGGATGGAAATATGAACTGTTGTGTTTTTTAGCGGCCATATTTGGTGTATCAATCTATCAATTACTTGAAAACATCGCGATAGAAAGAACATCAGCTTCTAACGTTGCGGTAATCATTTCATGTTCAAGTTTCTTTACGGCAATATTTACTACTCTAATTCTTAAGAGTGAAAAGGTCGGTGTAAATTTCTTTATTGGATTTGTCTTTAGCCTTATTGGTGTTATCCTAGTTTCCTTCAATGGCGCAATTCATTTTGAATTTAATCCATTAGGAGATATGTTAACACTTTTATGTGCGATACTTTGGGGTCTATATAGTGTAACAGTTTCCAAACTAAACCAATTTAATAAAAACTTAATACAAACCACGAGAAGAATAATGATGTATGGAGTTATTCAAATTCTGCCAATATTCTTCATAATGGGAGGAAAAATAAACTTCCAAAGATTTGCCTCAGGTGATAACTGGTTTTGGCTAATATTTTTGGGTATTGTTTGTGGCACTTTATGCTTCGCAACATGGAACTTTAGTGTTAAAGTCTTAGGACCAGTAAAAACAAGTCTTGCGATGTATGTTCAACCAATTGTGACAATCGTGTTTGGAGCGATTTGGTTTGGAGAAGAGATAAAACTTATGGGTGCTATTGGGGCCTTTGTGGTAATGGTTGGATTATTTATCTCGACAAGACAGAGAAAACTTTTAATTGTTTATTTAATTGATAAAGTAAAAGAAAAACATCATTATAATGAACTAAAAGAAAACAAAAATACTGAAGAAGAAAAAGAGGAACTACAATCGTAGTTCCTTTTATTATTTAACTAAATCACTATATAAAGCCATAATAGTATTTTCAAAATCCTTATTCGATACACCGACGATGATGTTGATCTCCTGCGAACCTTGGGCAATCATCTTAATATTGATGTTATGATTTCCCACAATACCAAATATACGACCTGAGATACCAGGTTTATAAACCATGTTACGACCAACAACAGCGATTAAGGCAATATCATTATCAATTGATACATCTTGAATGTCTTTATTCTTTTTGATTTCTGTTACGACATCATACATATTCTTTTCAATATCGCTATTAGGAACAATAACGCTAAATGAGTCAATAGAACTAGGAATGTGTTCGACAGTGATATTAAATCTTGAAAAGACATCAAGCACATCTTGGATGGCTTTAAGTTTATTCACTTCTTGTCGTTTTGTAATAGTAAATGAAGTGAAATTCTTCTTTCCGGCAATACCTGTAATGATATCATCTTTGTTTTTACAATCTTCACGAATGATTGTGCCTTCATCCTTTGGAGAATTAGTATTAAGAATCTTAATTGGAATACCAGCTTTTTGAACAGGAAAGACTGTTTGTTCATGAAGAACACTCGCACCCATATAAGAAAGTTCTCGTAGTTCGCTATAAGTGATTTCTTTTATAGTCTTAGCGTTTTTAATGATGTGTGGATCAGCCATTAAAATGCCCGATACATCAGTCCAGTTTTCGTAGTAATCAGCGTTAATAGCAGCGGCCACAAGAGCACCAGTGATATCGGATCCACCGCGACTAAATGTTTTGACTGTTCCGTTCGGATATGTGCCATAGAAACAAGGGATTACTACTTTATTATTAGCTTTAACGGCTTCTTCAATTAATTTATATGATTTATCAGTATCAACTGTTCCATCATAATTAAAGATAATTAGCTTGCCAGCATCTAAAAAGTTATAGCCAAGATACTCTGCCATCATTTTGCTGGTTAGATATTCACCACGGCTAACAAGAAAGTCTTCCGATAAATCTTTTGAAAGCAACTTTTCTAAGTCTATAAATTCTTTTTCTAAATCTATCTTTAGTCCTAATTCACTTTTCACATTATAAAAACGTGTTTTAATCATTTCGAGAATATTGTTATAAGGAACATTATATTTCAAATGGGCATGAAGAAGATATAATAAATCAGTTACTTTACTATCATCCTTTTCTTTTTTGCCTAATGCTGATATAACAATAATGTTACGATAATAATTCGCTTTCTTTTCGAGGACTATATCTTTAACTTTCTTAAATTGTGTAGCGTTTGCGACACTACTTCCACCAAATTTTGCAACAACTAACATATTTGCCTCCATATGATTTAGAAAAATTATAACACAAAAAACAAGAAAAATAAACATAATCATTGATAAAAAATAAAAAAAGACCAATTAGGTCTTTTTTAAAGGAATATTTTTCCAATCAGTGGACGCTTAGTTTTACTGATTGCGTTTTGTGGACATACTTCCGCACAGCACCAACAACGAATACAATCAGTTGACCTAAGATGAGGGAACTTACCTTTCTCAATTTTCATTGTCTTGGCAGGACATATCTTCGCACATTCTCCACACTTGATACATTTATTGTGATCAATTTTTGGATGTTCAAGAATGAAATTTCGAATAAACTTATGTCTAATTATTCTTAAGCCTATACTTGATAATGTATCTCTTGGGCCATCAAACTTAACATCATCGAAATCATCAAGACTATTTCCCAATAATTCAATATTATCTCCTTCACCATAACCACGTTCTTTCGCAATATTTGTTACAAAGATACGATTCAAATCAAGTTTAACGAGTTTGCAGGCAATCGTATCGACACTTACGGCATCAGTTGAAGCGATAATCGCTTTGGCGGCCTTTGGTGTTCCTCCTGTTGAAGGACCATCACCATCAAGACCAATAACTCCATCAGCGATATTTAGAATAATTTTGTCCTTCATAGCATGCAAAAAGGCGCCATACAAATCATTCAAGGCTTCCCCAAATTCAAGAGGGTTAGTGGCTTTACTATGCCAACTAGCTTTTTTAAGTCCATAAATCAAACCAAAGAAGTTTTTCTCAGCACAAGTCATATATGTTAAAGTATGACATTTGATTTTTGGAAGATTGATTAATGTATCACACTCAATATAGTCTCTTGAAACTTCGAAATTTGAATAGATGTGTGGATGAGGGTTATTGATAATAACTTCATCTTTTCCATCTATTAGTTTTAAATTATATTTTTCGATTAAATCAAAACAACCATTTTTCTTTAAAACAAAGCTAACATCTTTTGCGGCTGGATTATCTCCTATTGTAATATCATCAGTTTGTGTTTTAACAAGTTTAATTACTGATTCTAAGACATCAGGTCTAGTTGTGATACCAGTATCCTTACCAAAAGGACCAATTAGGTTAAGCTTAATAAACACTTTGGCATCTTTTTTCACAAAGTTATTTATTCCCCCTAATAAATCAATCGCTTCTGTAATTTTCTCTTCGATATTATTATAGTTTTCTACACGTACTAAACTTACTTTACTCATTTTTTTCACCGAAAAATATTATATCATCTTTTATTATGTTTTGCATCAAAAATAAATAACAATTGAAAAAAAGAGTGTTTCGTAATATAATTTTAAATAGATAGAGAGGTTCTTTATGAAATTCAAATTAAAAAGATTATTTATTATCGTTTTATTGTTTCTAGGATTAACTTGTTTATTATCAAAAGTAGAAGTAAAAGCTACGGCCACTAATGATAAAGGAACTACTTCATATAGTGTTAACAAGACAGAACTAGTTAAAAATAGTACTTATACTCATTTTAAATATGATTCGGGTACGACTACTACATCAGGGAAGAGTTCTAGCCAACATGTTTTTGTTTTTGATCAAACGCAAACATCCAATAGTAAAGTAGTTACTTGGGCTGTTCGCGATGATTCTGGTAAACTCCGTCGTAATACGGTTGCGGGAATTTGTGCTGATTACGAAAACAATCATCCAGATTGGAAAGTAGTAGGAGCCATCAACGCTGACCAATATATTACTGGCTGGGGTACTGATATTGGAGGAAAAGGACAAGACTATTATTATCCACAACCATATTATCCAATGATTGCTGATGGAGAAGGTTGGTTTATTATCACTGGTATGCCATCAAGTGGAGGATCGAATTTTGTTTCGATTCGTCAAGATGGTTCTCTTGATCCTCTTGATCATGGTTCCTCAAATATTCGTGTTGGTAATGTAAAAGTTGAAGGCTTATTTCTATATATATTAGATGATGATGGAAATAGACTTGAAAAGTTTCCACTAGCTAGTATTAATGAAACACCTCTTGCGGGAGAAAGTTCAGTTTGGGTTTCTTATGTTGATAGTAATAAACAATATCCAACTAAAAATTTATCCGGTAATTTATTTGTTGTAAAGAACGCTGAACGAGCATATGCCTCTAATTCAATTGATTTCCAATACAAAGGAGACAATGCGATGAATGCCTTCTTTGGAAAAGGATATATTACTAGTGCAACATCTAGTGCTGAAATTGGATATGGAGATTTTGCGATTGAAACAAATGATGAGAATTTACAAGAAAAACTAGCAGTAGGCAAGAGAATTATGGTCCAATATGAATTTGAAGGAACATATTCTGATGTTGAATCAGCGATTGGATTCCATACAATCCATCGAATGGATGATAAAGATTTAACAAGTACTGCTTCATATAATACCCAAAAATATCCACGTGCATTAATTGGTAGAACTGCCGAAGGTGAAATTGTCTTAATGGCTATCGATGGAAAACAAGAAAGCAAAGGTGCTAGTGGAGCCACATTTGATGAAACCAATGCCATTTTAAAACAATATAATGTCGTAGAAGCATATCAAATGGATGGTGGTGGTAGTGTTACGGCAGTCATCGATGATGAAGGAACATTTAGAACTATTAATTCACCATGTGATGGATCTCCTCGATCAGTATTTAGTGCTTTACTTGTTGTCGAAAGAAGAAAACCAGAAGTTAATTTAGAAATTGAAAGTTTCGACGATAAATCAACAGTATTTAAATTTAATCTTAGTATGCATGGCTGTACATGCAAGAGTATGGAATTTGCGATTGGTAGTACTAAATATGATGTTGAAGAAAGAGATGGATATTTATATGCAACGGCTGGAAAACTCCGTCGTCAAAAAGAATATGAATATAAAATCTTAATAACGACAGAAAGGGATGAAATAGTAACTGTTACCGGTAAGTTCATCTTGCCACCATATAAACCATCACTAGGATCTTGTAGTTTAGAAATAAGTGGCGATACCCATATCTTTACAATTGACATTACCGATAAAGATGAAACACTAGTTAGATATTATCTACTAGTTGATGGAAAGTCATATGAA
>JAEEGL014873469.1_pt1 | contig 40622 bp, 33 predicted proteins | sample 9134231 | NCBI WGS metagenome assembly JAEEGL01 (sample SAMN16246548, study PRJNA631951) | gut metagenome | biome: gut microbiome; feature: rumen; material: fiber-attached | host: Bos | place: Iran: Karaj | collected 2018-10
ATTATTCAGGTGGTGATTAGCATTCTGACAGCGACACTGACTGCGATGGGCACCACAAGTTGTTTGGGTTATGGGCCGATAGCGCTGTAGGGAGCGCGGCGAAAGACAAAGGGGGCTGACAGATGTATGTGCTGTCAGCCCCCTCGTTTTCTTTTCGTGGCCATTTAGAACGGTCCGCCGCCTCCGGGGAATCCGCCGCCGCCACCAGGGAATCCACCGCCGCCGGGGAATCCACCAGGACCTTCGCCCCAACCACCGCGACGTCCACGACCCTCGCCACGTCCACCACCATTGCGTCCGCCGAAGAAGTTCAGACGATAGCTGACGTGCAACATGGCATAGGACGTGATGGCGTTGATCTCACGGTCGGTCCAGCCATTGGCATTGACGGTGCGGGTGAAGTTGGTCTGCTGTTGCAGGATGTCGTACCACTGCAGCATGACAGTAAGCACTTTTCCGCGCAGGAAACTGTGGGAGAGCTGGGCATTCCAAAGCAGTTCGTTGGTGTTCAGAGTCTCGTCGGCATAACCGCGCTTGCTGAACATGTGGAAGTCGGTAGAGAGGTTGGAACCCCAGGGGAACGTAATCTTGGTGTTGCCACCGTACGAGAAGTTCCACGTGGTCAGGTTGTTGGAGGCCTGCAGCTTGTTTTCGGTACGGGCGTAGGTGGTTCGTCCGTTGAGCGAGACGCTGAGCCACTTGTTGCGGAAACTGAGCGATACGGAGGGGTTGACGTTATAGGTGTGTGTGACGTTGCGGTCGGGTGTGGCCGTACGGTTCAGGTTGACATAGCCCACACGGTGAGAGTAGTTGGCATTGATGGAGCCGGTGATGTCCCAACGGTTCAGGGTGTCGAGTCCAAGGGTAAAGCCCATGCCGAAGTTGGCACTCCAGTTGCCGTTGATGTTCTCGGGTCGTGAGGTGCGTCCACCCGTTTTCTCGTCGTAGGTCACGACGTTGCCGATGCTGTTGCTGGTAATGGTCCATCCGGCATTGGAATTGAAACTCCAGTTGCGCTGTTGCTTGGGCACTTGGAAGCCCAGGGAGTCGGTGACGAGCTTGGGCTGTCGCATCATTTGGAAGTTGACACGGAGGTTCGAGTTGAAGGAAGGCTTCAGTCCGGCATTACCCGTTGTGATATTCAGTGGGTTGGTGTCGTCATAGATTTCCAGCAGTTGTGTGATGTTGGGCTGCTGGGTCTGTCCGCGGAACTGCACTTGCAGATTGGTTTGCTGGTTGAAGCGATAACGCATGTTAAGTGTTGGCGAGATATTGGTCACCGTGCGTACGGTGTCGACGGGATGACCCAGATAGTTCTGTATGAAGTGGGAGCGCTGGGGTAGGATAGAGATACCGACGTTCATGTTCATCTTGTCGCGGACATAGCGCAGTTGTATGTCGGCCGTGTGGTTATACTCCGTGCGCTCGGAATAGCGGCTCAGACGGGTGCTCAGGTAGCTTTCGTAGGGATTGTCGAGATTGCCGAAGAGTGCAGCCCAGTCGCGATAGTCGTTCAGTGCCTGGTCAAAGACGACTTCTGAGTAGTCGGGGAAGTCGTACGTGGCAGGATCGTTCTTCTGATGGCTGTATTGGTATCGGTAGTTCAGTTGCAGAAAGAGTCCTTGTTGTCCGAAGCCGCGTACCCTGTTACGTCCTCCTCCGCCAAAGGGGCCGCGCTGCATGGGTCCGTCATCAGTCAGCTGTTGGCTCTCTTTGGACTTGAACAGAACCAGGGGCTCTGTATAGGTAATACCCAGCGAGTAGCTTAGGTTTTTGTTGTCAGAGACGGTGTAGCGGTTGGTCTGATAGAGGGAGTCTTCGCCAAAGATATTCTTCTGCTGATAGAGGTGTACGCCCGTGAGGTTGGCATTCTTGTTGTTGCTGTTGCTATAGCGGAAACCGAAGCTGAGGGCTACGTTGCGGCCTTTGCGTCCGATGCGGCGGAACAGTTGCAGTTGCGAGTTGATGTTCTTGTTGTCACCATAGCTTAACGACTTGTTCTGCCGGCTGTTGACAACCAGGGAGTCGTTGTTGAGTATCTGCAAATCGTCAGGACTCAGCGGGTTCTTGACATAGTCGTAGGGATTGGCATTGAACGAGGCCGACGTCGAGAAATTTCTGTTGTCGTTGCTGCCGAAGCTGATGTCGGGGCGCCATGAGAGGGTCGTCACCGAGTCGATGGTCCACTGCAGGTTCATGTTGCCCGTCCAGTTGTTGTTGCGCGAATAGCTTTGGCTGACGCTGTTCGAGAAGGCACCACCCGTGCGGCGGACAAAGCTTTCGGAACCCGTACGGTTCCAGTTGTCGGCATCGCCGTGGTTCCAAGTGACGCGTCCGCTCAGTTTCAGCTTGTTCTGCTTCTCATAGCTGATGTCGAGTGCAGCCGTCTTTGTCTCGCGCTGTCCGTCGTTGTTGCCTCGGCCCCGACCACCGCGTCCGCTGAAGTTGCGGTCGTTGACGTTGTTGGCATTACCCATAAACGTATAGCGCATGGCGCCAAAAGGTTTCATGGCTGTCAGACGGATGCCATAGCGCTTGTCGGTGCCAATGCCGACGTCCGGATTGGCCTGCAAGCCACGGCGGGCGCTGCGCTTAGTGACGAATTCGAGCACGAAGTCGTCGTTGCCGTCGTCGATACCCGTCAGTCGGCTCAGGTCGCTCTTCTCGTCGTAGGCCTTCACTTGGTCAATGACGTACGAGGGCAGGTTTTTCATCACCGCATCGTTGTTGCCCGTCATGAAGTCGCGTCCGTCCATCTTGAAGCGCTTCACGTCCTTGCCATTGATGCTGATCTTACCGTCGTCGTCAATCTTGGCACCGGGCAAGGCCTCGACCAGAGCCTCGATGACCGACCCTTCCGGCACGCGGTAGGCATCGGCATTATAGACCACCGTATCGTCCTTGATAATCATCTTCGGCAGATTTGCCGTCACCACCGCCTCGTCCAGCTGCATGGCATCGGGCTGCAGGCTGATTTTCCCGAGTGCCTGCGTACGGCCCGCCGTCAGGCTGACGCGCTGTTCTTTGGTCTTATAGCCTAAGAACGAAACACGCAACAGGTAGGTTCCCGTCCTGTTGGTGTTAATCGAGAAATTACCTTGCCCGTCCGAAAAGGTTCCTCCGACAAATGTCGTGTCTTTGCCTAAACGGTATAATTGGGCTGTAGCTCGTGTCAAGGCTTCGTTCGTGTCGGCATCAACCACACGCCCGGACAACGATGGCGTCTGTGCTGACATGCGAAGCATTGCAAGGCAGCAAAAAAGGAATAAAAAAGTGGTACGCAAAGTCTTCATTTAGTTCTTTATTTACCTTTTTGACGTGAAAAAAAGATAAAAGTTTAGTGAAATGGAAAATAATTCGTAATTTTGCGGCATGAAACACTACATAAGAATCATCATCAGCCTTTTGGCTTTCAGCGGCTGCCTGTCAGTAGCAGCCCAGTCTACAGTCCGTATTGATGCCACCAAGAAGCATCAGCACATTACGGGTTTTGGCGGCTTTGTCTGCTCGCCCCAGTTCCAGTATAGTCACATGACGACTACTGAAATCAAGAGAGTCTGGGGAGAGACGAGCACGGTGGGATGTAACATCATGCGCCTGTATATTCCTATTGGAAAAAGTGCGTGGTCACAATCGTTATCTATCGCCAAACTGGCCAAGCAGATGGGACTTATCGTGTTTGCCTCGCCCTGGGGACAGCCTGCCGAATGGAAGACAAACGGTACGAGCAATGCCATGAACGAAGATGGCACGCTGGGCTACCTGAAGCAGGAGAATTGGGCTGACTATGCCAAATATCTGGATGATTATGTGAAGTATCTGCGGGATAATGGCGTGGAGCTCGATGCAATCAGTATTCAGAACGAACCCGACTGGCATGCCCAGTACGCCGGCTGTATGTGGTCGGCCACCGATATTGCCAACTTTGTGAAGACATACGGACGTACTATCAGCTGTAAGATCATGGCTCCGGAGACACTGGCCGTCAGCGACAGCTATGCCAATGCCCTGAACCAGACTGACGTGCTCGACTGCTTTGACATCTATGGCGGTCACCAGTATGGCGGCATTCAGTCGGCTTATAAGAAATTGGCTGCGAACGGCAAAGAGGTGTGGATGACGGAGTACCTGATTAATTGGAACGAGAATAAGTCGGACAGCGAAAAACGTAACTGGGATTTCTCGAAGGACTTCTTCGATTTCTTCCGTGCTATTAACACTTGTATGTTGGGCGATTTCAATGCTTGGATTCACTATGCCGCCAAGCGCTATTATGGTATGTTAGGCGATGGTACGACAGGTGCTGGCAGCAGTGGCACCGTTACCAAGCGCGGCTATATCATGGCACACTTCGCCAAGTTCGTGACGGGAATGACGCGTGTTGACGTTGACTTCGGTTCGACGGGACTCGAAGGTTCGGCCTATCTCTCGCAGACGGGCGACACCGTGGTGGCCGTGATGGCAAATACAACGAATAGTGCTGTCAGCATGACGCTCGACCTGCCGTTCTATACCACGACGGGTATTATGCACACGACGGGTAAGAGTACGAGCTTTAGTAAGAAAGAATTGAAACCAGATGAAGAGACCTGCCGCCCTTCAACGTCTATTGCTGCACAGAGCGTCGCCACTGTGCTTTTCGTCAAGAGTCGTGACCGTCAGGTGTCTGATATGACGGGAAGTATGGCGCGTTTCGACCGTCTCGACGACATGAGGACGACGAATTCAAACTTCGGGACAACGTATAAAATGAGCGGAAAGAGCAAAACCTTTGACGCAAGTAATCCGCTGATTTCCAGTCGTACCACGACAAGCTATGGCTACGTGCAGTTGGATAATCGCTATAGCCAACTGGTCATGAATGTCAAGAAGGTGACGTCATCAGGCAGTCTGACGGCAGGTGCCCCAACGCTGCGTTACATTAACTCCAAGGGCAGTGTGGTGACTCATGAATATGAACGTCTGGATTTGAGTAAGGGCGAGAACTTTAATATCGTGTTGGATCTGTCGCCAGCCACGCTCACAGACGGTTGTAAAGGACTTCTACAGTTTACTTGTGACAATAGCTACTCACACCTCACGATAACCTTTGGCGACGTCTATCTGGCTGGTGCCTCTTCGCCTTACAAGGCTACGCTGACTGGTGCCTTTGTGGCAGACGACAGTTATGTGCTGGATTATCTGAGCGATCCTGCTTGTGTCAGCATTGATATGACGAAGGTCACTGAATTGCCTGAAACGCTGCCTTGGACTCCCCAAAATCGCGTGGTTTATCTGCCGGAAGGCAGTAATCCGGGGCAGAATATGGTGGTAGGTTCCGACTGCCAGTCGCTCGTGCTGACTGAAGATGGTGGCGATTTCCGTCCCGTCAATAGTTTCACGGCCCAGCAGGCATCACTGACACTTAGTGTTGATGGTTGTCGTATGGTGATGGTACCTTTCAATGCCGAGATTCCTGAAGGTGTCAAGGCTTATGCGGTCGATGCCAGCCTTAATCTTACGCCGATAACCACGATAACGGCTCATACACCTTGCCTGTTGCAGGCTCAAGGCACGGTGACACTGACCGGTACAGGCTCTGTTAGCTATAGCACGTCGGCTTTGAATGCCACGTTCCGAGGCTCCTATACGGCTGCTCCTCTCTTTGCCGGCGATTACGTTTTGGCTAAGAAGGACGATCAGTGGGGTTTCAGCCGTCTGACCGCTGCCAGTACGCTACAGCCTTTCGATGCCTATGCCCAGCTGTCGTCCACCACAGCCTTCCGACCTATTCAGGGCGATGTGCTCGGTATAAGAAGTGTAACACTGATGAACGATGACGATATGCAGAACGATGCCGTCTACGACCTGCAAGGGCGTCGCGTGCAGCATCCTTCTAAAGGACTCTACATCCATCGTGGTCGTAAGGTTGTGATGAAGTAAACGGTTCTCCGTCGGTTTCCTTCTAACTCTCGGCGGCAGAGTTCGAAACTCTCCGCCGTTCAGCCCGTAAGATGATGGAGCGAAGTCCCTCCTTTTCCGTCCACGCTTTTACGGTCATTCCCTTGAAGCGTTTGAAGTTGGCTATGAAGGTGCTGTAACTGCCATAGCCGCAGCGGGTGGCCAAGTCCTGAATGGTAACACCATCGCCGGTCTCACGGCAAAGACGGCAGAAGTGGTCTATGCGCAGGCGGTTGATGTATGTGCTGTAGCTCTCTCCCTGCATTGAAAACCATGAGCTGAGGTAGGTGCGGTTCGTACCGAGGGCGGTAGCCATCTGCGTGAGCGTCAGGTCGTGGCGTAGGTACAGCTCGGTGTCCTCGCATTCAGTCTTCAGCAACAGTATGATGTCCGAGGTGTCGCTACCGTTCGGCTCGTCCTTGGCATCGTCTAAGCGTTGCAGCGTCTCCACTCTCCACACGAGGAAAGCGATGAGCACAAGTGTATTCACCTGTACGGCGTATTCCGACAGCATGCCGCCGAAGTTAGTTTTATAACAGCCGAACATCAGCAGAATCACCAACAGCAGCACCATGCTCTGCCACACCTCCTTGTGTTCCAAGTCGGCATAGTTCTCGCGCAGCCAACGTCCGTACTGTCGCACGGCGTGGGTTATATAACCCACGAATGCTACGGCCAGCGCCAGCAGATAGTTGCGCAGGAAATCCTCGTAGACCTCGTTGCGACTGATGATGCCCAAGCCCACCATCACCACCACGACAGGGACCATGGCCACGCAAACGGGCCACAGCCTTCGCTTGCGGTCTTGCAGCATTCGCAACAGCGTTATCATCATCAGCGGCACCAGCGTCACGCTGTCTAGTCCGATGTTGATGGCATTGCGCAGGAATTGGTCGTCCGTTAGCACAATCGGACCTATTACCACCCACCACACGTGGCTCAGTGCGTCGGCGCAGAGGAACGCTGCTGTCCATCGGCGCAAGGCCACGGGCGGCTCGGACTCCTGTATGAAGTTGCGGGGACGCAGCAGTAGATAGAGGCACGACAATACGGCGAACATCATAGTGGCGCCGTAGAGCAGAAGGTATAACGATTCCTGTAGTCCTTGTTGCTGGTACATAAACGTTACGTTTTGGCTGTAAAACTGCTATCTTTTCATCATGCTATCACAATATCATTGTCATATTCTAAGAATAGCGGTGCAAAGATACGCATTAAATTTCTATTTCAGTCCCTTTCTCACATAAAACATCTATTTTAAGTTAATATACGCATATTTTTTTGCTCATTACGTTGATTATTAGTAATTTTGCGGCGATTTCAAGAGTGATGAAGCGACATGTATTGATTTTATCTGCGTTTCTGGGCTTCGCACAGAGCGGTGTGGCCCAAGCCAATAAGCGCCCTGAGGCTGTCGACATGGACAGCCCAACCTTCGTGCCTACCGTCAAGGTGGGTAAGGTGTTGGAGGGTGGCGACAGCATTCAGTACATGGAGATGAATAATGTCTACGTGTTTCCACCTGTTGAGTTTAGCAGCAAGAAGCAACAGCAGGCGTATATGCGTCTGGTGAAGAACGTGAAGACCGTCTTGCCTATAGCCAAGGAGGCCAATATGATTATGATGGAAACAGCGGAATATCTGGAGACGCTACCCTCGAAGCAGGCCAAGGAGGAACACATGAAACGTGTGGAGAAAAGCATCATGCAAGAATATAAGCCTCGCATGAAGAAGCTGACCTATTCGCAAGGTAAACTGCTCATCAAACTCATCTATCGTGAAAGCCACTCGTCAGGTTACGAACTGATTCAGGCTTTCCTCGGACCCGTTCGTGCCGGTTTCTACCAAGCCTTTGCCTGGGCTTTTGGTGCATCGCTGAAGAAAGAGTACGATGCAGAAGGCATAGATAGACTTACAGAACGTGTGGTGCTGATGGTGGAAGCCGGACAACTGTGAGCGCTGTGCGCTGTTGAGAAATTGAGGAAATGAGGAATTAAGCAGCTATTTCGAATAGATGAGTTGAACTAACGTCTGACCAACAGCTTTCAGCGTGTTTTTGTCGATATGTTGCATGTCGTCATTGACGGTGTGCCACGTAGGACCAAAGCCGCTTTGCTCGCAGTCGGGATAGTGATTGATGATATCAATACAGGGAATGCCTGCCTTTTCGTTGACGGGAACGTGGTCGTCGGTGACGCCACCACCATCCAAATAGGGGAAGGTGCTGCCGTAGCCTGCTGTGTTGGCAGCCTGCCAGACACGTTCAACGATGTGACGCGCATAGTGCATTGAGTACGACTCGCGATAGAACCTGGCTCCCTGACCACCGACCATATCAAGCAAGATACCGAACTGGTAGCTGTTTGCAGTTTGCTTTTGGCAATTAGCAGCCCAATACTGGGCGCCAAGGGCCCATGAATCGCCATCGACCTCTTCTTCCCATTGTGGAATACCCCAGTCTTCAGCATCGAAGCAGATGAAGTCGACAGCCATCGAGGCAGAGTCGTTTTGCTGAAGTAGGCGGGCCAGTTCGAGCATGACAGCAACGCCTGAAGCACCATCGTTGGCAGCCATTACTGGTTTGCGGTGGTTGGCGGGGTCAGGGTCGTTATCGGCCCAGGGACGACTATCCCAGTGGGCGCAGATGAGGATTTTGGGTGTTGGGTGATGGGTGTTGGGTGTTGGGTGTTGGGTGGCAATGATGTTGGTACTTTTGAGGATGGTGCCGTTGTAGCCTTTGAGGTCGGCTTTCTGCAATTCCACCTGATAGCCGTACTGACTGAACTTCTGCTGAATCCATTGCGCGCACTGTTCGTGAGCCTCGCTGTTCATGGTGCGAGGACCGAAATTGCATTGGGCAGCACAGAAGGCGTAGGCAGAATCGGCATTGAACTCGATGCTAACCACTGACTGTTCTGTCGTCTGGCTTTTCTTGCTGGTGCTACAGCCAACAAGAAAAGGTAAAAGGGTAAAAAGGTAAAAGGGTAAGAACCATTTTACAGTCTTTTTTACCTCATACATGATCTCTTTCTTCATCTTTACTTCTTTATTTTTTTACTTTTTTACCTTTTTACCTTTTTACTTTTTTACCTTTTTACTTGCACTTGTTGCATGACGCGCAGGAAGTTGCCTCCCCAGATCTTCTGGATATCGTCTTCGTTGAAGTGGCGCGCCATCAGCTGACGGGTGAATTGGATGAGTTCTGACGAGTTGGCCAAACCACGGATGCCGCCGTCGCCATCGAAATCGGTACCAAGACCGACATGATCGATGCCCATCACTTGAACAGCATGATTCAGGTGGCGCATGGCGTCCTCAATAGTTGCCTCGCCATCCTTGACGAGGAAACCGTTGTAGAGTGTGACTTGCATGACACCGCCTTTCTGTGCAAGGGCACGCATCTGCTGGTCGGTGAGATTGCGCGGATGGTCGCAGAGGGCGCGGCAACTGCTATGGCTGCAGACAATAGGCTGACTGGACAGTTCGAGAGCATCGTAAAAGCTCTTCTCGCCAGCATGGCTCATATCAACCATGATGCCCAAACGGTTCATTTCGCTGATGACCTGACGACCAAAGGCACTGACGCCGTCGTGGGTATGATTGCCGCGGGCTGAGTCGCAGATGTCGTTGTCGCCGTTGTGGCAGAGCGTCATATAAACGATGCCGCGTTCGGCAAAGTGCTGGAGGTTTTCGAGTTTGCCGTCAAGAGCGATACCGTTCTCGATACCCAGCATAATGCTCTTCAGTCCGCGATGCTTGTTCATCCAGAGGTCAGCGGGTGTACGGGCGATACTGATATACTGGTTATTCTGAGCAACGATAGCCTCGATTTTGTCGAAGATATTGTCGGCAAAAACTGTCGGATTTTCCGTAGGCTGGGGTAGGTAGGCCACCATGATAGTCGCGTCCTGATGACCTTCCGCCATCTTGTGGAGGTCGACGAGCAATTGCTGGTCGCGCGTGCTGAAGTCGACATTCTTGGGGAAGAACATTGGTGTGTCGCAATGTGTGTCGAGCGTCAGCACACGGCTGTGCATATTGCAGGCATTACGATATTCGGTAGCCTGTTGGACAAGCCATTGGAAGAGAGGCAAGCCCTCAGCGAGGCATTCAGGATGCCACTGGACGCCGAGGATGCTTTTATATTCGTTGCTCTCGATAGCCTCGATGGTGCCGTCAGGGGCTGTGGCGGTGATACGGAACAATGGGCCGGCATCGCCTACGGCCTGATGGTGGAACGAGTTGACGTAGAGCTTATCTTCCTGCTTATATATATTAAACAAGGTAGAATCCTGTTCGACGGTGACGCTATGGGTAGGTTCAGAACGGTCGGCGTCCTGTGAATGTTTGATGCCGCTTTGTCCGATGTCTTGAAGAACCTTGCCGTCTAACGCCATGGCCAAGGTCTGAATGCCGCGACAGATGCCAAGGATAGGAATCTGACGATTGTAGGCCAGACGCGTGATGAGCAGTTCAGGCAGGTCGCGTTCGCTGTTGATGCCGTGCAGGGCGGGTATCGGCTCTTCGTTGGCGTAGAGCGGGTTGTAGTCGGCCCCACCGCTAAGCAACAAACCGTCGATATGTTCCAACGTGTTAATAATGCTATCGGTATCGCTCAATGGAGGAATGATGACGGGTACACCACCAGCCTTCTGAATAGAACGATAGTAGCCGTCGGCCAGCTTGCAGGTCTGTTCGTCATAATTGCCTGTGATGCCGATGACGGGTCGGCGCTGCGCTTCTGGGAAAGAAGAATAGACAGTAGCCAATTGCGACTGCCAGTCAAATCGATTGGTCATCATGTTTTCGTTATTACGTTTTTACGTTATTACGGTATTTCGCTATTACGATAATACGAAATCACTGTCCTTCAAGCGAAACGGGAATGTCGCGCTTAATGCTTTGTTCGAGGGAGATAAGCGTCTCGGTAGCCACTACACCGGGAATGTCTTGCAGACGACCGTTGAGCAAGTGCATCAGCTGTTCATTGTCGCGGGCGTACAGTTTGACGAGCATAGTATAGGGACCGGTGGTGAAGTGGCACTCGACAATTTCCGGGATCTCGTGCAGACATTCTACCACGTTCTTGTACATTGAGCCACGCTCCAGTGTAATACCCACGTAGGTACAAGTGGAGTAGCCCAGGCTTTTTGGATTGACATCGAAACCACTGCCCATGATAACGCCAGCGTCAACCAAATGTTGTACGCGTTGATGGATGGCGGCACGGCTTACGTTACACTCCGCGGCAACATCCTTGAACGGGATGCGCGCATTCTTAGACAGAATATTCAGAATCTTCTTGTCTAAATTGTCGATTTTTTCCATTGCTGATAGTTTTGTTTTACAATTTGTAAGCAAAAGTAAGCATTTTTATTGAAATAACAAACATTTTGCGAGGAAAAAGTTCAAAAATACCGCAAAATGCTTACTTTTTATCCGTTTCGGCACGTTTTTCCGTCATAGAGTGCGATTATTTCTTGCGGATGAGCGTCAATCCGTCTCTAAGAGGCAGGATCACTTGCTCAACGCGGTCATCGTGCGTGAGGAAGTCGTTGAACGTCTCGATGCCACGAGTTTGCGGGTCACGGTCGTAAGCGTGGTCGACGACATGGCCGTCCCAAAGAGTGTTGTCGGCAAGGATAAAACCGCCGGGACGCAGTAGGCCGAGTGCCATTTCGTAGGTGTCGCGATATGTGCGCTTATCGCCGTCGATGAAGGCCATATCGAACGTGATGCCGAGTTTTGGTGCTTCGACGTTAGCGTCGCCAATGATAAAACGGATGCGGTCAGCAACGGGCGAACCTTCTATCCAAGGACGCGTGAAGTCCTCCTGCTCGTCGTTGATTTCAAAGGTATAAACCATGCCACCGTCATCCAATCCTTCGGCCATGCAGAGTGCACTGTATCCGCTGAATGTTCCTACTTCAAGGATGTTTTTAGGACGAATCATCTGCACCAGCATCTTGAGCAGACGGCCTTGCAAATGGCCTGAGGCCATGCGACCGTGCAGCATGTGGATATTGGTGGCGCGCCAGAGCCGATAAAGGTAGTCGGGCTCTGGCTCGATGTGTTGCGCGATGTATTCGTCGAGAGTCATTGCTAATTAGTAATTATGATTACTTGAGAGGCGTGAGGGCTTCAACGGCCAGACGATAGGAGTCGAGGCCAAAGCCGCAGATAACGCCACGACAAGCCGCGGAAATCATGGAGTGGTGGCGGAACTCTTCGCGCTGATGGACGTTAGAGATATGTACCTCGATGACGGGCGACTTGAGTGAACGGATGCAGTCGTGTAGGGCGACGGAAGTGTGGGTATAGGCGCCTGCATTCAGTACAATGCCGTCGTAGTCGAAGCCGACTTCCTGCATCTTGTTGATGAGTTCGCCCTCGACGTTACTCTGATAGTATTCAATTTCCACGTCAAGATACTGGGCTTGTAGCTTGGGCAAGTACTGCTCGAAGGACGACGAACCATAGATACCCGGCTCGCGGACACCGAGAAGGTTCAGATTTGGACCATTAATAATTAGAATCTTCATATATTTGAAATATTATTGTACCTTTGATTTCATCGAAGGCACTCACGCTCAAAAAAACTCAAATAAATTTGGCTTTCTATTCGCTTATTCGTACCTTTGTCGCGGCAAAGGTAAGAAATAAAATGGAAACAGACAAGAAAACGCCGACAAATATCATGCGACAGTATCAGCGTTACCTGAAATTGCAGCGCGGATACTCGCCGAATACGCTGGATGCCTACGTCCGCGACTTGCTGAAGCTGATTAATTATCTGGAGGATGAGGATAAGCATGTGCTGGACGTGGAATTGGCTGACTTGCAACATTTTGCCGCCTCACTGCACGACATCGGCATCCATCCGCGCTCGCAGTGTCGGATACTGAGCGGCGTCCGTTCGTTCTTCCGTTTCCTGGAGTTAGAGGGCTATCGCGATGACGATCCCAGTGAACTGCTGGAGTCGCCGGTATTGGGCGAGCATCTGCCGGAAGTACTGTCGGCAGAGGAAGTGGACAAGCTGGAGTCGGCCATCGACCTGTCGAAATGGGAGGGTCAGCGCAACCGCACCATCATCGAAGTGCTGTTCTCCTGCGGACTGCGCGTGTCAGAACTCGTCAACCTCAAGCTCTCCGACCTGTTTCTGCAGGAACAGTACGTCCGTATCGTTGGAAAAGGCTCGAAAGAGCGGCTCGTGCCCATCTCTCCTCGTGCCATCAAGGAACTCGACTACTGGTTTATGGACCGTCAGGCTATGAAAATAAAACCCGGCGAGGAGGATTTCGTATTCCTGAACCGACGGGGCGCGCATCTTACTCGCGTAATGATTCTGATTATGATTAAGGAGACGGCACTGGCCGCAGGCATTCAGAAGACGATTTCTCCGCACACACTCCGCCACTCCTTCGCGACGGCGCTGCTTGAAGGCGGTGCCGACTTGCGCGCCATTCAGGCGATGCTTGGCCATGAGTCCATAGGAACGACGGAGATTTACACCCACATCGACATGTCAACGCTACGGGAACAGATTCTCAATCACCACCCCCGCAACATCAAACCTAAGGGAGAATAATGCGGTAGTAATCGAACTGCGCCTGCCCACTTTTACCGTAGCAGAACAAACCCATGCGGATGCCTTTCCAGTAGCCACCCTTCAGCGCGAACGCTTCGCCGGCCCGCTCGTAGTGCTTGCCGTCAATGCTGTAGTAAAACTGATGCACGTTCCGTTCTGCATCGATGTCGACACGCAGCCACGCCTTCTTGAAATGGCCCTGACGGATGGTCCTGACGCCACCCGCTTCCAGGAAAATGCCGTCCTTGCAAAGCCCGACGCCGCAGAAGTACTTTCCCGACAGCATCAGCCCGGCCCGGCAGTCGCCTTTCCGTTGGACCAGCGTCGTCGCGCTACTGCGATAGCCCACGACTTTCTGTGTCAACTGGTTGCGACATTGCTTCAGGCTGTCGGCCGGCATGGCGCGCAACGTCAGCCAACCTTTTCTTTCCGTCAAACTCCAGTGCGAATCCACGGGGTTGTGGTTCCACTGCCACTGCAGGCCGAGCGCGGCGTCGAATTCGTCGGACTGTTGGAGGGCGAAGGGGGTGCTGTTAGCGGTGGCTGAACCACCGCTCACAGTGGCTGAACCACTGCTCACACGAGGCTTGCGCCACGTGTCCACCGGTTCACCGATGCCGTTGCCGTCGCGGTCCTGTCCTATGACGGGCCAATCGTTTTCCCATCGGGCCGGTTGCAGATGTACGATGCGGCCCAGCACGGGCGTCTCCTGGAAGTGATAGAACCACCACTCGCCGTCCGCTCCTTCCACTAACGCGCCCTGATGCGGCCCATTCACTGCCGTCGTTCCTTGCTCCAGGACGACGCGCCGCTCGTATGGGCCGTAGATGTTCGTCGAGCGCAGCACCGTCTGCCATCCCGTGCCAACGCCTCCCTCGGGAATTATGAGGTAATAGTAGCCATTGCGCTTCAAGAACTTCGTGCCCTCGGCCACCGGCCCTGTATACACGGTCACGCCGTCGTCCAGTAGTTCACGCCCGTCAGGCGACATACGGTGAACGATGATTGGTCCTGCGCGATGACGGCTGCGACCAAGGTACGCCTGCCCGTCGTCGTCCCAGAACGGACACGGGTCCTCCCATTTTGCCACGCGTCGTACGCAGTGCAACGGCGTCCATGGTCCGTGCGCACTTTTTGCCGTCGACATAAACAGTCCTTCGTCCGGCGTACAGAAATAGACGTAGAATGTACCCTCGTGATAGCGGATGGCCGGTGCCCACGAACCGCCTGCGTAGTGCGCCATCGTGTCCCAGCCGGGATAGTCGAACCGACGGTATATCTGCGATGCATAGCGCCAGTTCACGCCATCTGCCGACTCCAATACTTGCATGCCAAGAAAGTGGAAGTCGCTGGCCACCATATAGTACATCCCGTCGACGCGAATCACGTCGGGGTCGCTGAAGTCCGCACATAGCACGGGGTTACGGTAGGTCCCGTCGCCTTGGTCGCCCCACGATGGCGGCTGTGCTGCCAAAAACGAAGGAAGAATAATTAGAAAGTATGTGAGAACTCGTTTCATTGAACGTCTTTCTTTATGATCTCTGGTCTCGCATCGTCCTCTTCATCGCATATTTCGACTTTGTCGAAATGCACATTCCGTGCGTGACGTACGTAAAAGCCCTTGGCGGGCAGCGGCCCCCACATCGTAGCCTCGGGATACTCGGAGGCCTTCTCATCGCGCAGCGCCTTGTCGATGTCGGCCAACTGTGCGCGCGTCACGCCCCCACGGTGGTGAATGCTGACGTTACTGACGTGAATGTCTTCCACAGGGTGGCCGGGCAGTCCACTGATTGAACAACCATAGTTGCCGCAGTCTCTTACGCGTACATTATTTATATATATACCACGCATACGGCCAACGGTCTCCACAGAGTCGGGCTTCTGGCTGCGCGTGGCCCCCTCGTTGCCACCGCCCACGCTCTGGGCCACGAAGGCATCGGCCCCGTTCTTGCTGAATGTATAGCCACGACCGCGGTGGGCCAGTCGGACGAAGATGGGCGACTCGGTGCCCGTGACCGTCATGCCGTCCACCGACACGTTCTCCATCACTCCGCCGTCCACTATCTCTAGCGATAGTGCCGACGTGCCGCGCTCCCGTCCGAAGAACTGCGTCGTCTGGTCGTCGCTGGGCTTGACCACAATGTTGCGGATCAGTATGTTGCGGTATCCGCCATTGGTCTCCGTGCCCAACTTCACGGCGTTGCAGTGACTCGATACCACGCAATCGGCAATCACAATGTCCTCGCACAGTCGCGGCGACGTGCTTTTCAGCGTGATGCCATCGTCATCAGAGTCGGCTATCACGCCGCGGACAATCACGTCGTGACAGCCGTCCAAGTCGAGCGCGTCGTTATTGTAGTTGTTGCGGTTCGTCACCTTGATGCCGTCAATACGCACACGGTCGCAGGCCAGATAGTGCTGCATCCAACAGCCGCTGTTGCGCAGGCTGATGTCCTTCACCACGATGTCGCGGCTCTGTATGAAGCGCAACAGATGCGGGCGTGTAATACCCTCGTCGTTCCACGACAGCTTCCGGAAACCGCGACCGCGACCGTCTATCGTTCCGTACCCGTCAATGACGACGTTCTCTACCGAGTCGGCGTATATCAACTGTATGGTCGGCGTATGTGTTCGCAGCGACACGTAGCTCGACTTCATACGGCGATAGTCGCGCAAGTCCGTTGAACCGTAGAGCGTTGCCCCTAGTTCGAGGTGCAGGTTCACGTTACTTTTTAATACGATAGTACCTGTTTTATAGTCGCCAGCCGGTACCACTACGCGACCGCCTTCCTTCGAGCAAAGGTCTATGGCCGTCTGTATCGCCTCCGTACTCAGTACCGTCGTGTCGGCCTTTGCCCCAAACTCCGTAATCACGTAGTCTCGCGCCATTAGGAGTGTGCTGCTATTCAGTAGCAGCACCCACAACAGGAGCCGTCTCATCGCTTTGTCGCTTTGATAAAGTAGATGATTAACAAGATGTATGCTACTAACGAAGCGAGCTCCGACAACGGATTGGCCCACCAGGCCTCGTAGTCAAACTGTACGCCGCCAAAGCGGAGAAGTGCGCTGATGACGCCCATCAGTGCGCCGCCTGCGATGAATCCCGAAGCCAGGAGATTACCTTTCTCGCCGCGCGCCTTATTGACGGCTTCGTCCTTCGAGCGCGTCGTCACATACCAGCTAATAGCACCGCCAATGACGAGCGGTACGTTCAGTTCCATCGGAATGAACATTCCCAGTGCGAAGGCAAGGGCGGGAACTTTGCAAAGCGTCAGGATTACGGCGATGACAGCACCGATAGCGTAGAGCGCCCATGGTGCACCGACGCCGTTCATCAGCGGATCGATCACCGCGGCCATAGCGTTCGCCTGCGGTGCGGCCAGTGCGCCGCTCGCGAAACCGTACGTCTCGTTCAGCAGCATCATAACACCGCCTACGGTCGCTGCACTGACCAGTGTTCCTAAGAACTTCCAAGTCTGCTGTTTTCGTGGCAAAGTGCCACACCAGTAACCTATCTTAAGGTCGGTAATGAACGAACCGGCCATCGAGAGTGCCGTGCAGACGACACCGCCCATGATAAGCGCCGCCACCATGCCGCCCGTTCCCCTCAGTCCGACAGCGACCATCACGACGCTCGCCAGTATCAGCGTCATCAGCGTCATACCGGAAACCGGATTCGAACCCACGATGGCAATCGCGTTCGCCGCCACCGTCGTAAACAGGAAGGCGATGACCGCCGTCAGAATGATGGCGACAAGCGCAAACAGCAGGTTGCCGTCCATCACGCCGAACCAGAAGAACAGGAACGTCAGTACGAGCGTCACTCCTGCCGCAATGGCAATGAATCGGAGCGGCAGATCCGCACTGACAGCGGCAGAACCGCTGCCCACAGTGTGCCCGTTGGTTTTGCCAACGGATTCTGCGGCGTTCGCGTTTCCGTCGGGTCCTGCCCCCTTCGTCGCCAGTCCCACAGCGCTCTTAATGACGCCCCACGACTTGATGATGCCGATGATGCCCGCCATCGCAATCGCACCGATACCGATACTCTTGCCGTATGATACGAAAATCTGTTCGGGCGACATATCACCTACCGCCGTCGTGATACTGGGATTCCATTGGTTCAGTACAGTATCGGGAAACAGTAGCGCCATGCCCGGCACCACGAGCCACCAGACGAACAGCGAGCCGAGCGTGATAATCAGCGCATAGCGGAAGCCAATAATATAGCCGAGACCCAATACGGCGGCACCCGTATTATTCTTAAACACGAGCTTTGCCTTTTCCGCGAGGTCATCGCCATACGGAATCATGCGGCTCGTCACGTTCTCGTTCCACCATCCGAACGTAGCAACGATAAAGTCGTACAGGCCACCGACAAGGCCCGCAATGAGCAACGGCTTCGCCTGAGAGGAGGCGGAAGAGCCCGACACTGACGCATCGGGAGTGGTGGCGCTATCGTCTGTAGCACCGCTCTTCAGCACTTGCGTCGTCGCCGTCGCCTCAGGAAACGGAAACTGCTCCTGCGGTGCCTCTACAAAATAGCGACGGAACGGAATCAGGAACAAAATACCGAGCACACCGCCAAGAAGCGACGCGATGAAAATCTTCAGGAAGTCGGCACTCATCTCCGGGTACTTCGCCTGCAGGATGTAGATAGCCGGCAACGTAAAGATGGCTCCAGCCACGACGGCGCCCGAACAAGCGCCGATACTTTGGATAATGACGTTCTCACGCAAGGCGTTCGAACGCTTGGCGGCTGCCGAGACGCCGACAGCGATGATTGCAATAGGAATGGCAGCCTCGAAAACCTGGCCGACTTTCAGTCCGAGGTAGGCAGCAGCGGCTGAGAACAGCACAGCCATCAGGACGCCCCAGGTGACTGACCAAACATTTACTTCACTTTTTTGTTTCATATCTTCATGTTTTTAATTCGTTCTAATGCTTCCATCAGGCGACTGCGTGGACAGGCGATGTTGATGCGCAGGTAGCCTTCGCCCGACTGTGGACCGTACATGGTACCGGGATTAACCAAGACGCGCGCCTCGCGGAGAATGTCTTCACAGTATGTTGCGACTGAGTCGCAACACACACTGGAGACGTCGACCCAGGCGAGGTATGTGCCTTCGAGGGGCATGACGCGCCAAAAGGGAAGGTGCTCCGCGACGAAATCGCAGAGCGCTCTGTAGTTGTCGTGTATGTAGACGTTGAGGGCGTCAATCCAGTCCTCGCTCTCGTTATAAGCCGCCTTGACAGCAACGGGTCCGAAGGGATTGACGTCACAGACCTCATTGATATTGATGGCGCGATCCAAACGCCGACGTGTAGCGGCATCCCGGCAGAAAATGTTCGCCATCATCAGGCCTGCGATGTTAAAGGACTTTGACGGAGAACTGAGAATGATGGCGGCTTCGTCGATTACCCCCATTGTGCAGAATGTTTTTCCTGGCATGATGAGTTCGCAGTGTATCTCGTCAGAAACTATCCGGACATGATGCTTGTGGCAAATATCACGCATTAGTTCTAATTCTTCACGCGTCCAAACACGACCTGTTGGGTTGTGAGGATTGCAAAGCAGGAAGATGGTCGTCTTTTCGTCAGCACACAGGGCTTCGAAGGATTCCCAATCGACTTCAAAGCGGTTGTTGCTGTGACTGAATCGCAGCACACTTTCAGCCACTTCGCAACCGTTATTCTTAACAGACGAGAAGAAACAATTGTAGTCTGGCGATAGAATCAGCACCTTTTCGCCTGGCATCGTCAATGCCTTGATGGCTACTGACATAGCGGGTACAACACCTGTCGTGTAAAGAATCCATTCGCGTTCTATATTCCAATGGTGGCGCCGCTTATACCAAGAAATGACGGCATCATAATAATCTTTCTGTACATAAGTATATCCGAATACGGGATGCTGAGCACGTTGGCGAATGGCCTCCTGAATAGCGGGAGCTACTGCAAAATCCATATCAGCGACCCAAAGCGGGAGAATGTTGGTATCCGATGGAGAACGATTGGGCATAGTAGTAGGAGTTTCATCCCACTTGACACAACCTGTGTTCTTGCGCTCTATGAGTTCGTCAAAATCGTATCTCATTTCCTTATTTCTATAACACAGTTATTCGGTTGGCGGACATGCTCGTCGATAGTGATACTGCCAATACTGTCGGCAACGATATGTCCACTGGTCGGGTTTTTAATGTTCTCGATATGTCCGTGAATGTCGGCCTTAACGGTGGAATACTCGAAGATGCGGTCGCATGCCTTGTCGAATGTGCAATTCTCAAGCACGAGACCGTCGACGTAGCATAATAGCTGCTCGCCAGCCAGATGACAATTGACAAGTCGTACGTTCTTTGAGTGCCAAGCAAGATATTCGCCATCAAGGTCGGAGTCGTAAACAGTCACGTTCTCGCACTCCCAGAATGAATCCTTAGTAAGTATCTTGGCATTGTGTACCTCAACATTCTTGCAATACTGGAAAACGTATTTGGAGTCGCTATTCAGACCGTCGACATAGATATTCTGTGAGAACATAAAAGGATAAGTACCGCCATGCAAAGTGACATTCTTCAACTTCAGTCCGTCGACCTTCCAGAACGTCTCGTCGGCATCGGTGATGTTGACGTCCTCCAATTCCACATTCCTCATCTCACGGAAGAACTTGGGCCCGTCGATACGGCAACGACGCATGACGAGGTTATTGGTGTACCAGATGGCAGAGCGCGAACCAACGGCAAAATAGCAGTCCTCGATGAGTGCGCCCTCGACGTGCCACCAAGGATACTTGCCATAAAAGCGGCATTCGCTGGCTTCCATGTTCTGGCATTGTTTAATGCCACTCTCACCATCCGTAATGATAACCTTTTCTAATCTAAGGTCGTGGGTGGCAAATAGCGGTCGTTCACCTCCGAATTCTTTGTCCTTTATCAGTTCCATATGTTAATAATTCGTTCGTGCCTGCAAAGATACGAAAAAAAAGTTGTAACTTTGCAGCCGAAAAGTAGAAAAATATGAAGAAGTTATATATAGAGACCTATGGCTGTCAGATGAATGTGGCCGATTCTGAGGTAGTAGCCTCTGTCATGCAGATGGCTGGCTATGAGACGACAGAGTCGCTGGATGAGGCTGATGCAGTATTCCTGAATACCTGTTCAGTGAGAGACAATGCCGAGCAGAAAATATATCACCGCTTGGAGGCGCTTGACGCAGAACGGCGTCGCAGGTTAAAAGCTAACACCCAACACCCAACACCCAACACCCTCATCATTGGTGTGTTAGGATGTATGGCAGAACGTGTAAAGGATGACCTGTTGCAGAACCATCATGCCGACCTTGTGGCTGGTCCTGATGCGTATCTCTCTTTGCCCGATTTGATAGCTCAGGCAGAAACGGGTCATAAAGCTATTAATATAGAACTCAGTACCAGTGAGACCTATCGCGACATTGTTCCTCAGCGTTTGCATGGTGCCAAGATTGGCGGTTTTGTCAGCATCATGCGTGGCTGCAATAACTTCTGTCACTACTGCATCGTGCCTTATACTCGTGGTCGTGAGCGCAGTCGTGATGTGGAGAGCATCCTTCGTGAGGTAAGAGACCTTCGTGATAGAGGTTTCAAAGAAGTGACGCTATTGGGACAGAACGTCAACTCTTATGAAATTAGAAATGAGGAATTAGGAATTAGAAATTATGATTTCCCCATGCTATTGAGGCGTGTCGCAGAAGAAGTTCCAGATATGCGTATTCGCTTTACCACGAGCCATCCTAAGGATATGAGCGATGAAACATTGCGTGTTATTGCTGAGATGCCGAATGTCTGCAAGCATATTCATCTGCCTGTACAGAGCGGAAGCGATAGGATTCTGAAACTGATGAACCGCAAATATACTCGTGAATGGTATATGGGACGTGTGGATGCTATCCGTCGTATCATTCCCGATTGCGGTTTGTCAACGGACATCTTTGTAGGCTATCATTCAGAGACAGAGGAAGATCATCAATTGTCGTTAAGTCTGATGCGTGAGGTTGGGTATGATTCTGCTTTTATGTTCAAATATAGCGAGCGCCCAGGAACTTATGCCTCAAAACATCTGCCTGACGATGTGCCTGAAGAAGAAAAGATTCGCAGGCTCAATGAACTCATTGCCTTGCAGACTGAGATTTCTGCCCAACAGAATAAGAAGGACGAAGGCAAGGAGTTTGACGTGCTGATTGAGGGATTCTCGAAGCGTAGCCGTGAGCAACTCATGGGCCGTACGGAGCAGAACAAGGCTGTGGTCATGCCTAAAGCAGGTCACCATATTGGGGAGACAGTCCGTGTAAAGATAACAGGTTCCACTAGTGCAACATTATTAGGAGAGATATTATGAAAGAGTTTTTGAACGTTCTTAGGCGGTTTGTGCCACCGTATAAGAAATACATTGTATTGTCAATCGTATTCAACGTTTTCTCGGCACTACTGAACATCTTCTCGTTTGCGGCCTTGATACCTATCTTGCAGATTCTTTTCAAGACTGGCGATAGTGTCAACGTGACAGAACTGATGACGTGGGACGACGGCAGTTTCAAGGATGTCGTCATCAACAATATCTACTATTATATCAACATGTTCATAGCAGACAAGGGAGCCACTACTACTTTGCTTTTCATCGGCCTCTTCCTGATTGTTACCACGCTTTTCAAGACATTAGCCTATTTCCTGTCAGCATCGAGTGTCGTACCCATCAGAACTGGTATCGTACGCGATATCCGCAACCAGTTGTATAATAAGATAGTCAGTCTCCCGTTGGGATTCTTTACAGAGGAACGCAAAGGGGATATCATTGCCCGTATGTCAGGCGATGTTCAGGAGGTAGAGACGAGTGTTGTGTCATCACTTGATCTGATGTTCAAGAACCCTATCCTTATCCTGTCCTATTTTATCACCCTAGTGCTTATTTCCTGGCAACTCACCTTGTTTGCCATCGTCATCATCCCCACTATCGGATGGTTTATGGGTTGGATAGGAAGAAAGTTGAAAGCGCAGAGCATCAAGGCACAGGCACTGTGGAGCGATACGATGACAGTGGTTGAGGAGACGCTGAGCGGACTGCGCATCATCAAAGCCTTCTGTGCAGAAGGTAAGATGAACGATAAGTTTAATACTATCAACAGCACTTATCGTAACGACATTATGAAGGTGAACATACGCCAGAATTTAGGTCACCCCCTGAGTGAATTCTTGGGAACGACGATGATTGTAATCGTTCTCTGGTTCGGTGGTGTGCTGGTCTTGAACAATATGACACTATCTGGTCCTACATTCATCTATTATATGGTGATTCTTTACAGCATCATCAATCCGCTAAAAGAAGTATCAAAGATGGGATACAATATCCCCAAAGGTCTGGCATCTATGGAGCGAATTGACAAGATTCTATTGGCAGAGAACACCATCAAAGAACCCGCCCAACCCAAGCGTCTACCAGGATTCGAGCATCAGATAGAGTTCCGTAACGTATCGTTCCGCTATGGTGAGCAGTGGGTGCTGAAAGACATCAACCTGACCATTCCTAAGGGTAAGACCATTGCCATTGTAGGACAGAGTGGCAGCGGCAAGTCGACATTGGTAGACTTGATTCCTCGCTATTATGACGTGCAGGAAGGCGAGGTACTCATCGATGGCATTAATGTGAAAGATCTTGGTGTCCACGACCTGCGACAACTCATCGGCAATGTGAACCAAGAAGCAATCCTTTTCAATGACTCCTTCCGTAACAATATCTCTTTCGGTGTGGACAATGCTACTGACGAGCAGATAGCTGAGGCTGCCCGTATTGCCAATGCCTACGACTTCATTATGGCATCGGAGGAGGGCTTCGATACGAATATCGGCGACAGGGGCGGCAGACTCAGTGGCGGACAGCGCCAGCGTGTATCTATCGCACGTGCTATCTTGAAGAATCCGCCTATCCTCATTCTCGACGAAGCCACCTCGGCTCTCGATACGGAAAGCGAACGACTGGTGCAGGATGCTCTTGAACGCCTCATGAAGACCCGTACGACGGTAGCCATCGCTCACCGTTTGAGTACCATCAAGAATGCCGACGAAATCTGTGTACTCCACGATGGACGCATCGTAGAACGGGGCACCCACGAGGAACTATTGGCTTTCGACGGCTATTACAAGAAACTCAACGAGATGCAGAAATTATAGACTGATGGCGAAAAGGGTATTATATCTTCTAGAAACCTATCTGCTGACGGTACTCATCTTTGTTGCCGCCAAGATTGCGTTTATGCTCTGTAATGGAGCTGACCATCCCTTTACTTTCAGCGACATGTGTGATGTGATTCGTCATGGGCTCTCACTTGACCTATCCACTTCGCTCTATATTCTGAGTGTCCCTTTCCTACTTATGATTGTAAGCGTCTGGACGGGCTTCACATTGTGGCTGAGAAACATTCTTCTTGTATTTTTTTGTATTATCTCGTTGGCACTGGCGCTGACATTCGTGGCAGACACCAGCCTTTATCAATTCTGGGGATTCAAACTCGACGCATCGTGTATCCAATATCTGGAAACACCTACTGAGGCAATGGCTAGCGTAACTACTATGTATCTTATATGGCGAGTCATTGTGATTTTAGCAGTGACACTTCTCATCTTTATTGGTTACAATTATATAATCCGTACGGGACGGACTAAGAGTTCGCAGGGTACGGAAAAAGAGTTCGCAGGGTACGGAAAAAGAAGTACGACTAATACTTTCGCCAAAGTTCGCGAGACCATCTTCTACTTGATTTGTATTCCACTTATCGTTATCGGCATCAGGGGCGGATTGGATGAGTCGACAACAAACATTGGACAAGTGTACTATTCGCAGAACCAGTTCCTGAACCATTCGGCAGTGAATCCCGTATTCAGTTTCTTTGCCTCGTTTGAGAAGACAGCTACGAATAATGTTACTTACCGCTTTATGGACGAGTCAGAGAGTGAACATATCGTCAACGAGTTATATAATACCCAAAGTATAGACTGCGATACGTTGTTGACGACACAAACGCCCAACGTGATACTTATCCTGTTGGAGAGTTGTGGAGGTCAGTTTACAGAAATCAGTGGACGGAAAGACATCACACCCAACCTGAATCGTCTGGCTCGTGAGGGTATCTATTTCTCGAATTGCCACGCTAATTCATGGCGTACGGATCGTGGCACCGTCTGTACATGGAGCGGATATCCCTCTTTCCCAACAATGTCGGTAATGAAGATGCCTGTTAAGTCGAACACACTACCGAATATTGCTCGTACGTTGAAACAGGAACGAGGTTACGAAACACACTATATCTATGGAGGCGATATCAACTTCACCAATATGCGCAGTTATCTTTTTGCTGGCGGTTTCCAGAATTTAACTTGGAAAGCAGACTACACGGCAGAAAAGCAAAAGACTGCCAAATGGGGAGTTCGTGATGATATCACTTTTGAGACACTCCGTCAGCTGACTATGACTATGCACCAGCCCTTCCTAATCGGCTATTCCACGCTTAGCAGTCATTCGCCCTGGGATGTTCCCATTCATCATTTCGATAATGAGGTGCTCAATGCATTTTATTACCTTGACCAATGTGTGGGTAACTTCATAGAAGAACTTCGTAAGACAAATCTCTGGGATCAAACACTGGTTGTCATGTTGCCAGATCACGGCATTGTCTATGATGGTCTTGATGAGTCCAATCCGTTACTGAACCATATCCCCATGATTTGGGTAGGAGGAGCCGTCAAGGAAGCCAGACAGATAGACTTGGTATGCAATCAGACGGATCTGGCTGCGACACTCTTAGGACAGTTAGGCATTCCCCATGACGACTATACATTCAGTCGTGATGTGATGAGTTCTACTTATACACAGCCTTTTGCCATCCATACTTATGACGATGGCTTCACCATGATAGACTCCACCAGTTTTGTCAATTACGATTTTATCAGTGACAAGGAGGTGACTTCCTATGGTACGAATAAAGATGTGCTGATACAACGTGCCAGAGCTATCTTACAGGCTGCTTCAAAGGATTTGAACGAGCGATAACCTTGCCGTCAACCACCTCGAAACGCTCGTTGAATTCCTCTCGTGTTCGTGACCAACGGTTGTGACTCCAGAGCCAAAACTCAGGTGCACGCTGGATGCTCTCTTCCAACAGCTGATAATAACGGTCTGTCAGCTCATAATCGCCCATTTTCTGCGGTTCACGAGTGATAGGTACGATGGTCATTTCGTAATAACCGCGCCTTATGCGACGCACATCGGCATAGAACACGGCATGGTTTAACTTACGAACAATACGTTCAGTACCCGTCAGCACAGGCGTATCATGGTGCAGGAAATCTATCCAATGATGGATATTCACCCAGTGAGGTTTTTGGTCGGAGATGTAACCAATAATCACGGGCTGTCCGACCTTACGGAACTCCAGCATCTTGCGCAGCGTGTCCTGCATAGGAATGCAGAGGGCTCCCAAACGCTGGCGAAGGCGAAGAAAAAGCCGGTCGAAGTCCTTGTTCTCAATCGGGTGGTAAATCTGGCCGCATTGCGCCTTGGGTGTGACCCATAATGGCATCGACGTAATCCATTCCCAATTGCAATAGTGTCCCAAATAGACGGCGCAAGACTGTCCGCTTTCAATCACCTCATTGATGGCGTCCGCCCCCTTGAATACCATTCGCTTCTTCAGGTTCTTGCGGCTAATGGTCATCAGCTTTACCGATTCTGCAATGTAATCGCCGAAGAAGTGATAGAAGCCTCGTTCTATCTTGCGCAATTCTGCCTCACCTTTCTCTGGGAAAGAGGTAGCGAGATTGCTGCGCACTACTTTCTTGCGATAGCCGATGATGCGGTACAGGATGACATAGAGCAAATCGGAAAGCAGGTAGTGCATCCAAAAAGGAAGCAACGAAAGCAGATACCATACCACCGTTACGAGATAATAAACGATCTTCATAGGCACTTATCTCCTTTCTCCTTGTTCCATTCTCCACTCTCCTCTTGATATAGGCGATATGGATGCTCTAAGTCTAATAGGTGGAAATTGTGCTGACGTTGGTGCTCACCATCGGGGATGGTCATGTAGTCGCCATATTTTTTTGTCAGGTAAAGGTGATACTGCTCTACACCCAGTGCCATCATATCTTCAAAAGGGTATGGTTGGGGCTTCCCAAGTACTTCTTTTGGAGAAGTCCCTCGCAGCCCGTCGTCGTAATCGGCCACGAAGCGGCTCTTCTCATAGGGGTATTTTGTCAGAATCTGGCGTATGGCCGATTGGACACCAGCCAGCGTATAGAGTCGTCGGCAAAGCAGCGGTATCCACGAACTGGGACCGTGACCGTGTTTGTAAGGGTCACGGAATAGCAGGTAGAGCACACGTTTATAATATTGGTAGCGGGTAAACTGCCAGTGACGTGCCAGCCACTTGTCAGGGACTCCGTCAACAGGAAAGACGTCCAAGTAGATGCCGCCAAGGTATTTCAAGTGCTTTCGCTCGATGAGTGTGGTGCTGCTGTCCTGAATTTTGGCAAAAGGCAACGGATAAGTGTCGTCGTTCTCGGCACAGACCATTTCGAACGGCTTTGGCAGCCACTCTTGCTGGTGGGCTATGAGCTGTTCATAGTCTGGACGAGGCATGGCGATATCAAGGTCATCGTCCCAAGGAATAAACCCTTTGTGACGTACGGCTCCAATCATCGTTCCTGCCCATATATAATAGCATAAGTTGTGCTCTCGACAGGTTTTGTCGACAGCGCGCAGAATCTCAAGGATTCTTAGCTGTAAAGGACGTATTTCGTAAAGAGCCATATTTTATTGCTTGCAAAGGTAACAAAAATAAAATTAATTTTGTAACTTTGTACCCAAAAAAATAAAATAGGATGGTTAAAACGGCAAAATTTTCGATTTTGATTCCCTCATGGAACAATCTTACCTTTCTTAAACTCTGCATAGATAGCATCCGCAGAAACTCCATCTGCCAGCACCAGATTATTGTGCATGTGAACGATGGTAGTGATGGCACGTTGGCTTGGGTAAAGGCTGAAGGATTGGACTATACGCACTCTGAGCAAAATGTAGGTGTTTGCATGGCGATGAACATGATGAGAACCAAGGTGCAGACCGACTATATGTGTTTTCTTAATGATGACATGTATGTTCTTCCAGGATGGGACGAGGTGCTGCTACAGGAGATAGCATCGCTGCCCGACAATCGTTTCTTCCTTTCGGCCACCACCATTCAGCCCCACACGAAGGGCGATTTTATTATTGTGGCTGACTATGGTGACACGGTAGAGTCTTTTCAGGAACAGGAACTGCTGCAGCACTACCGTGACTATCCCTTGCAGGACTGGATGGGTGCCACCCTTCCCCCCAATATCGTGCATCGTGACATTTGGGACTTGGTAGGTGGCTATAGCATAGAACTTACTCCAGGAATGTATAGCGACCCCGATTTTACTGCCAAGCTTTGGCTTTGTGGAATTCGTTATATGAAAGGCCTCTCGGCAAGTAGGGTTTACCACTTCGAAACCAAGTCGACGGGACGTGTCAAGAAGAATAATGGTCAGATGCAGTTTCTGATGAAATGGGGTATGACCTCGTCTACCTTCCGGCGCCTCTTTACGTATCGTGGACAGGCTTTCTCTCCTGAACTGATAGACAATCCTGTTGGTGGCAGCCAACTGAAGATGCACCTGCTACGTAGTCGTCTTAAAGCGCTGTGGTATGTTATTCGTGGTTCGTTTCTCCCTATTATTAGGCGTTAGCAAACCAGAGAAAGATGATGTGCAAACTCGCAAAAAATCATAATTCTTAATGATTAGTGCATATTTTTTCGTAACTTTGCCACCAAATTATAAGTGATGCTGTCCACTCGGCGAAATATGATCTCAACTCCTTTGGCCTTTGTGATTAATATTACAATGGTGTATGTGATGTATTTTGTGTGTAGAGTGGAGTATGTCGTGGAGAATTGGAGTGCGATAGGGACATCATTATTAGATAATCCACTTTATGACATCATCACCGGTTCACTAAAATTTGACACATCCGCCATTTTATACACAAACGCGCTGTATGCCCTACTGATGTTGTTGCCTCTGCACTATAAAGAAACCAGAAAATGGCAAAAGTTGGCAAAGTGGGTGTTTGTTATTGTAAACAGCATCGCTATAGTGATGAATCTTGCAGACTCAGTATATTTCCGCTATACTGGCAAGCGAACTACAATAAGCGTTCTGCAAGAGTTTGAGAACGAAAATAATCTAAGTAACATACTTGGTACGGAAGTGGTGAATCATTGGTATCTCTTCCTGCTCGGCATGGTGATTATTTTCCTTCTGTGGCGGTGTTATGTTATGCCCAACAGAGAAGATACGCTGAAGCAGAGGAAAAACTACATCGTATATTATCTTGTAAACCTCCTCATATTTGTTCTTTATATACCCCTCACAATAGCGGGGATGAGGGGAGGTTTCACACATGCAGTAAGACCAATTACTATCAGTAATGCCAACCAGTATGTTACTCACCCCAAGGAAGCTGCAGCGATACTTAACACACCATTCTCGCTTATAAGGACATTGGGCAAACAGTCGTTCAAGGAACCTGGCTATGCTTTATCGGAAATAGACGGAACATACTCTGCCGTTCATGCTGACAACGAAAAACTGGTACCAAATAAGAAGAATGTGGTGGTGCTCATTGTGGAAAGTATGGGTAGGGAGTATGTTGAGGAGGGCTTCGCACCATTTGTGAAGTCCTTGGAGGCAAAATCGTTGACTTTCGACTGGAGTTTTGCCAATGGCAGAAAGTCGATAGACGGCATGCCTTCGATACTCTCAAGCATACCGATGTTCGTGGAGCCTTTTTTCCTAACTCCATCTTCGATGAATGATGTAAGCGGTATAGCAGGAGAATTGGGAAAGATAGGTTATCAGACAGCCTTCTTCCATGGAGCAGAGAATGGCAGTATGGGTTTTCAGGCGTTTGCCAAGACCACTGGGTTTGGAAAATATTACGGCAGGACGGAATATAACGAAGACAAACGCTTCAATGGCGATGATGATTATGACGGAATTTGGGCGATATGGGATGAGCCTTTCCTGCAATACTATGCTTTGCAGATGTCAGACATGAGAGAGCCGTTTATGACGGCGGTTTTCACAGCCTCAAGTCACCATCCATTTAAGGTGCCAGAGAAATACCAGAATGTATATAAAGATGATGGCAAGAACTCCATGCATCACTGTATAAGATATACGGACATGGCGATAAAGAAGTTTTTTGAGACGTCAAGTAAACAGCCGTGGTACAAGAACACGATTTTTGTGCTGACATGCGACCATACAAATGGTTTCGATAGTGAATTCTATGGTACGGATATGGGGCTGTATGCAGCACCGCTGATAATCTTCGACCCTACCAATGAGACGGTAAAACCAGAGCGCCGCCACGGTATAGCACAACAAATAGACATCATGCCTACTGTGCTTAGTCTTGTCGCATATAATAAGCCCTATATCGCCTTTGGGCAGGATTTGACGATGGCGAGTGATGAAGAGACGTGGGCAGTAAACTATAATAACGGCATCTACCAGTTAGTGAAAGGTGATTATTTTCTGCAATTTGACGGCCAAAAGGTTACAGGTCTATATAACTATAAGACAGACCCGCTGCAAAAAGACAATTTGGCGGGGAAGAAAGGCAAGGATTTAATGGAGTTGAAATTGCTAAAAGCGATCATACAGGACTATATGCAGAGAATGAACAAAAATAACCTCATAATAAAAAGATGAATTGGGAAAAGAAAGCGAGAGAATTACGATATAGATGGTTTTCGTGGAAGCACTTTCCAGAACTTACACCGTCAACTGAGGAGATAGATGTTGTGATTCCTATCATCACTAAGGATTTGCAGACCCTTCCCTTATGTCTTGATGGCATAAGGCATTGTGTCGCCAACAAAGTGAAGGATATTTACATTGTAGCCCCGGTGCAACAGGAAATTCAGAATTTTTGCAAAGCAAACGGTCTGATCTTTATTGATGAGAATTCTGTTTTTGGATATTCTCCAATGAGTCTCAATATTATCAGTAATGATGGTCGGAACAGAAGCGGATGGCTCTTCCAACAATTCGTCAAGCTGTCAGGTAAGATTGGCAGTTGTCGTTATTATCTCTGCATTGATGCCGACCACGTGTTGATTCGGCCTCATGTGTTTCTTACCGAAAAGAACGAAACGGTATTCTATCTCAGCTATGAGGAAAATCAGTTCTACTACGACATGATACATCGCATACTCCCAGAGTTGGAGATACTCAATCTCTCGTATGTAGATCATAAGATGCTGTTCGACAAAGAAGAAGTCACTCAACTGCAAAAAGCCATCTGCAGGAATTGTGGAGTGGACAATTGGCAGAAAGCTGTTGTTGACAATCTGGACCTTAGCACGATATCTGGATTCTCTGAGTTTGAGACATACGGCAACTTTGTTCAGAAGAAAGTGCTGCGCCCTTGGTTACAGAAACGCTTGCCTTATAGTAAGATGAAGGATTATGATACACTGCAGAGGAAATATGGTGGAAGCCGTTGGTCGCTCACCTTCCCCGATTACATGCGACAGAACCAGAAAAAATAATAAATTCAATTCATAATGAAAAGTATTATTAATGCTATTAACAGATTTTTTTCCAATCCGAAGTGTGTTTTCATACTCGGTTTGCTTGTAGTCTTTGTGGCAACCTTCCTCGAAACCATAAGAGGAAGAAACACAAACTGGATGGATTACTATGATTCCACCATGTACTTCTGGAGTGGTCTGAGTCCATACACAAATGAGTATGTGGAGTCACGGCACATCTATTTCCTCTATATGCCAGCATTCAATGTTGTTTTTGCACCTATTTATTTCCTGCATCACTATATAGGGCCGTTTGTTTGGAATATGGGGAATTATACACTTACTTTTCTCGCAGTGTGGACGTTACCTGAGTATTTCCGAAAGTACAGGCTACAGATATTTCTTGGCATCATTCTTGTCTTGGAACAAGGATTGTTCTCATGCCAGTTCAATGTTGTGCAGTGTTATATCGCTCTGTTCAGTTTTTCTCTTCTTGAACGGGGAAAGTATTTCTTTGCTATATTCCTAATTACATTTGCTCTATGCACAAAAGTTTATGGTGGTATTGAACTCAGTTTGCTATTGTGCTATCCAAAGTTCTGGAGAAATGTTGGCTTGACATTGTGTTGCATTGCGTTCTGGTTGTTATTGCCAGCAGTTGCTCTTGGTTTCGATGGTCTTATTAATATCTATCAGGAGTGGATGGCCATGATCAATCAGCATCACAGTGATTCAGATTTCTGCGGTATACTCTTTGCCTATGGTCTGAAACCTCTTCTCTTGCCTAACTACAGGTTTGTGCAAGCAGGGGTACTCGTCTTGCTCGCAGTTGTCTTCTTTGCGATGCATAAACGTTGGAACAGAATAGAATTCAGGACTTCTGCATTCGCCACGATGATGGGCTTTGTCATTCTCTTTAGCGACTGTCCAGAGACACACACATATATTATTTCTTTGCCAGGATATATGATGTGTTATTATTGCGTGTGGAAAAATCGTACCCTTTGGGACAAGGTCCTGTTCTGGGGACTTATCGTTTTCATGGGCCTCATGCCTTGCGATGTGTTCTGTCCGACTGCCGTGCATGACCTTATCAATGGTCACTTCTTTGTAGATATATATATCTATTTCTTCATTTGGCTTACTATTATTTACCGAACAATTACGTATGATTATGAAAAGGATACTGTCAATACTCCTGTTGCTGCTAATGCTTAATGTTCCGTCTTTTGCTCAGAAGGACAAGCAGTATGATGTTCATGGGGTGAAGTTCACAATGAAATTCATCCAAGGGGGTTCTTCAATGATGGGAGCAACAAAAGAAATGGGCGAGCACGATGCTGATGAAGTGGTTCATCGTGTTACGGTAAAGTCGTTCTATCTTGGCGAGACAGAGGTGACACAAGAATTGTGGGAGGCTGTTATGGGTAAGAACCCCTCAAAATTTCACGGTGAGAATCATCCTGTGGAATGGATTACATGGGATGATTGTCAGGAGTTTATCGCTAAGCTTAATGCCTTGACGCACCAAAATTTCCGTCTACCCACAGAGACAGAATGGGAATATGCCGCACGTGGTGGTTGTTATAGCAAGCATTATCGCTATGCAGGAAGTAATAGTCTTGATGAGGTAGCATGGTACGAAAATAACGCTCATGCACTGAAGAAAAAGCATCAGCCAGTGCGCCAGAAGCAACCTAATGAACTTGGTTTGTATGATATGACAGGTAATGTGTCAGAGTGGTGTCAGGACTACTATAATCCATACGGAACCGACCCGATGCAGAAACCAAGTAATTTGGCACGTCGTAATTTCCGTATTATAAGGGGCGGATGTTATAACAATACAGACTATTATTTAAGAGTCTCCAATAGAAATTTCTTTATTCACTGGCGCCATGATGATAATCTTGGCTTGCGTTTGGCACAATAGTATGTACATAGCAAGTTCTGCAAAATGATTTTCGCTAGAGATAAGAGTCAGATGTGCAACAATCTTCTTCAGTTTGCACATGTCTATGCTTGGGGACGTAAGCATGGTCAGCGCGTAATATCTATGCGCTTCAGTTATAAATATCCATACTTTAAAATACAAAAGACCCCATACGCTGGCTTCTTCTGGTATCTATTTGCTAAATATGCTGCGGCACTGAAGCTTTTGCATACGGTCAGTTTCAGGCGTGCGGATCACATGGAAGAAAAAATACACTATATGGAAACCCACCGCCACTTTGTTGTTAGCGGTTGGTTTGCCCGCTTCTATGATGAGTTTTTAGAGTATAGGGATGAAATTTGTGACCTCTTTCAATTGCGGGATGAATATGCGGCTCCTCTGCGGAAACGCATGGAGACGGCTATGGACGGAACAAGTACTGGCACCCTTCGCTTGGGGCTTCATATTCGTAGAGGCGACTATAAGGATTTTTATGGTGGTAAATTTTTCTATGACAATTCCACTTATGCCGCTTATATCATGGAATACGCCCGACAGAATGGTGCAAAGGATATTGTGGTGTTCATTTCAACTAATGACAGGTCAGTCTCTCCCAAAGATTTTGAGACCCTGTGTCAGAGCTGTCAACATAGAATAAAGTTCGTGGTCATGCCAGAGAATAATCCTGCTCAGGATATGATCATGCTTTCAGAGTGTGACGCCATCATAGGACCTCCCAGTACGTTCTCCCTAACAGCATGTATGTATCACGATGTGCCCCTCTGCTGGATGGAGGAGGCTTCACCGGAGAATATGCGGTTTGACAAGTTTGAGAATCATTTTAGGAATATACGATAGCAGTAACAGGCCATCCCTATAGTCCTTATAGTTGTCCACTGGCTTTGAAGTATTTTTGTAGTACGAGCACGCTTATCATATCTTCACGGTCTTTGTCCTGGAATTGTGAGCACCATTCATGAGCATGCTGCACTATCTGTTTTGCTTCTTCTGGGTGTGCCTCATAATATGTGATGCGCTCAACGAGGTCAGCATAGTCTTCCCGTATCTCTATGTAATGGTAGTTCGGAATCAGTTTGCCTTCCATGAACCATGTCTCACAAGTCGGGCGTGGCATCACAGCAATGCTGTTGCTAGACATGACCCATTTTAAATTGGATGCGACATCATTACCTTCAAGAGCCATGATGTAACGATATTCCAGATGATCATAAAGCGCGAGTTCTTTCTTCTGCTGCCATTCGGGCGGATTGGATGAGTCGCGTGCCGTATCTTTAATATCGAAAAGGGGGTTGTTGATATATGTTCTCAGGAACAATTCCCGTCGCGGTTTACCGTGACAAGCGCCACGGAAAAGGACACATGGCTTTTTTTCTTCCCATGAGATGGGATCATAGATAAAACAGAAGTGCCGTACTTTATCCTGATTGATGATGATCTCATTAGAAAATTCTTCTTTTGCAGGAATCAGTCTGCTCTTTGTGATGGCAGGAGCAGGAAGTCGATAAAAAACATCTCCCGCAAGGTGCAACCATTTTAGGTCTACAGGGAAATATCTGGTGTATTCGTATGTGTCAAAGAAATAAACCGAGTTGCTTGTCTTGTTCGAAAAGGTATGTTCCCGGAGTGTCCTGACTTTATATGGAGCCTTTCCGTTTGGTAATTGCTCGTTGATGTCTGCTAATGTTATCTTGTCAGGTATCTTGCAGTAGTAGTTTACTCTTGAATCAATATATTCCTTTTCTGTGCTATTAAGCACCTCATAGCGTTTGAGAAGAACGTTCCTTTTGTGTCTGTAGATGCACTTAGGCATGATGAGCATCAGAAATCCATGAACCATATATGGGAATCTCTGGTTCATACGTACACCACGGAATATGATGTAAAACAGCCGCTTTATATTACAGGCCAATCTGCTTCTCATAGAGTTTACAGAGCGTAATGAATTTGTATTGAGCAGAACGGCATGCTTGTACGTAGCCAGGTATGCCATAGAAGATGCCGCCTTTAAGGAAATACTGCTTGATAAAGCGCACCATTGGCGAGGCTATCAGTTTAAACAGCGTAACCTTCTTGCCTGCACGTTTTTCGACTTCGTTGTCTGTATAGCTGTTCAGGCGGTTGATGTTGGCACGAGTCGAGTCGTCAAGGTGATTAAACGCACAGTCTTTCCTCTTCTTTGGAATGTAGTCAAGTGCTCCCTGGACTGTAGGGAATGTATGCACGTATGGTGGCCATACAGTGCCTTCTTTGATAAAGAAGCGCAACTGGTAGTCAGGGTAAGAGGAAGGCAGGCACACGTTCATCGTGTAGTTGATGCGCGGAATGTATAGACCACGCACCTCTCCTGGGTCCTTGATAAAGTTATATAGATAAGAGCGTAACGCATCGCTCACCAGTTCGTCAGCATCAACAACAAGTACCCAATCCGACTGAGCCGACTGGATGGCGAAAGTACGTGCAGGCTCTGCACTTTTATGATTGGCTTTTGGAAAAGTCACGATTTTACAACCATGCTCACGCGCTATCGCTACTGTATCGTCTGTTGACTCCATGTCACAGATTACGACTTCGTCAAAGTCCTTGACAGTATCAAGGACGCGTGCAAGGTATTTGCTTGCGTTGTATGTGTTGATAACAACAGATATGTTTTGATTCATAGGCCTACATGAATGATTGTTTTGCCGAAAAACTCTTTATTAATTTCGTGATTTTATCAATCTCATCGTCAGTCAGTTCGTAATAAAGCGGCAGTCGTACCAGCGTATCAGCATAGCGGTCGCAATTGGGCAATGCCCTGCCGTCGTGCTTGTCGGTGTAATAGGCACTCGAGTGCAAGGGCAGATAATGGAAGGTGGCCTGAACGCCATTGTTCTTCAGGTAGTTCATTAATGCTGTACGAACCTCCAACGACGGACAAAGCAGATAGTACATGTGATAGTTGTTGGTGGCATATTCTGGCAGTTCTGGCAGTCTGATGCCTTTGCCCAACTTACCCCTTAGCCCTTGGTCGTAGCGTTCCCATATATGGCGACGTTTCGCCTGAATGTCATCTAATTGCTCCAACTGTGCCCACAGAAAGGCTGCGTTGAATTCGGAGGGTAGGAAAGATGAGCCAATATCACACCAGCCATATTTATTGACCATACCGCGATAGAATTCTGCACGGTTGGTGCCTTTCTCCCAAATAATCTCAGCTCTACTAATGAATCGTTCATCATTGACAACCAACATGCCACCTTCGCCACAATTGATGTTTTTGGTCTCGTGGAAGGAAAAAGCTGCCAGATGCCCAATACCGCCTAAAGGCTTGCCCTTATAGAAAGAATCGATGGCGTGTGCAGCGTCTTCAACTACCAGCAAATGATGCTTTTCTGCCAGTGCCGTGATGCTGTCCATGTCACAGGCAACACCTGCATAGTGTACCACAACGATCACCTTTGTGCTCTCGTTGATGAGTGGCTCTATTTGTTCTGCAGTGATGTTGGGATTGTCAGCATTGCTGTCAGCAAAACGTATGCTGGCACCTTCGCGAAGGAATGCGATAGCGGATGATACAAAGGTATAGGATGGTACAATGACTTCATCACCAGGCTTTAGCTGACAGAGCATCGCACACATTTCCAGTGCATCTGTCCCTGAGGTACACAACAGACATTTCTTAAAGCCATAACGCTTTTCGAAAAAGCCGTGACAGAGCTTGGTGAACTGTCCGTTACCAGACATGGTGGTAGAATGGCAAACCTCTTGTATATAGCTGAGTTCGCGACCAGAGCAATATGGCTTGTTAAATGGAATCATTTCTTTATGATTTTAAATGTTGATGGTATCACTGACGATAAAGACTGGGCGACCTTTCACCTGGTCGAAGATTTTTCCGACATAAAGACCTAATATGCCCATCATTAAGAGTAGCAGACCACCGACGAACCAGATAGAGAAGATGGTAGAGGTATAACCAACGACCTCGTTGAGTCCAGAGAATTTTGCAAAGATGTTATAGATAGCCATCATGAACGACAAACAGGACATTATCAAACCTAATGTTACAGACAGATAGAGTGGGCGGTTGCTGTTTGAGATGATGGAGTTATACGATAGCTTGATTAATCTGGCCAGATTGTATGAACTCTTTCCCTCTAAACGATGGTCATGAAGAACATCCACAGTGGTCTTTTTGAAGCCCAGGGTATGTATCAGCTCTACAAACGAACGTGAATATTCCGGGATGCTACAGTAGACCTTGACGATTTTCTGGCTATAGATACCAAACTCAGCTACAGCCTTATCGGTGTCGAAACCACTCAAGAAGTCGTAAACTTTATGGAATACGGCTGACGACATACGTTTCAAGAAGGTGTCCTCTCTGACAACACGCCGTGCACTTACCACATCATATCCTTCAAGCGCCTTCTGATACATAGCGGGGAGGTCTTCCGGCTTGTTCTGCAGGTCACAGTCTATCACTGCCACGTAATCTCCTTTGGCGTATGTCAGTCCGGCAGTAATGGCATAGGGCTGTCCGAAGTTCCTGCTTAAGTTGATGCCTTTCACCTTTTTGTCGCGTGTACAGATGTCTGCAATCTTAGTCCATGAATCGTCTGGCGAACAGTCATTGACCAACACTATCTCGTAATCATCGGTCAGTGGCTGTATAGCTGCATGAATACGGCTTACAAGCTCGTCTAACATCTTCTCGCCACGATAAACAGGTGATACAATTGATAAATCCATAAGACTCCTATTTTATATATTTTGCATGCAAAGGTACAAAATATTTATGAACTATGAGTCATGAACGCTGATTTTTTCGTAACTTTGCCATCTCTGATGGCGAACTTACTCCGTCTCGGCAAAAAAAGAAACGAGTTTCTTTGTTTTTGCGCTCGACTTTTCGTAACTTTGCAACGAATATGAACATGAAGAGTGAAAAAATAGAAAAGTTGTTGCACAGCACGAAGTTCTGGCAATTTATACGATTCGTATTGAATGGAGGACTCTCGTCGGCTATCCATTATGGCATTTATTACCTGCTGTTGTTCTGCACGACGGCCAATGTGGCTTATATTACAGGTTATATCATCAGCTTTGTCAACAACTTCTTTCTTACTAATTATTTCACCTTCCGTACAAAGCCGACTATCAAGCGGTTCATTGGTTTCTCTGGCAGTCATGCTTTCAACTTTGGACTGCATGTCGTGCTTTTCAACCTCTTCCTTTGGCTGGGTGTCCATGAGCTTGTCATTCCTTTGCTGGTTATGAGTATTGCTATGGTGACGCAGTTTTTCATTCTACGTTTTGTGTTTGTCAGAAATCCACAGACAACCCCAACGGAATCATAGTCGATAACATCTCTATAGTATGACGAAAAATATCATCGGATTCGACGCAAAGCGTATTGTTCGCAACGGCACAGGACTGGGTAGCTATGGGCGGACGCTGGTCAACGATTTGGCTCAGAGGCAGGACTTGGAGTTACGCCTCTATGCACCAGACAAAGGGCGTGACGATTTACGCTCGCAGATTATCGAGCGCCCTAACGTCAGTTTCTGCTATCCTCATGGCGGACGCTTGCAGGCTGCCTGGTGGCGTATGAAGGGTGTGGTAGCCGACCTGCAGCGTGATGGCGTTCAGTTGTATCATGGCTTGTCTGGTGAACTGCCCATCAGTATTCGTCAGTCTGGCATCCGTAGTGTGGTGACCATCCACGATTTGATATTCCTGCGTCATCCGGAGTTCTATCATTGGCTGGATACCAAGATTTACGCCTGGAAGTTCCGCCAGACGCTGAAGGAGGCCGATCATATCATTGCCATCAGCGAGTGTACCAAGCGCGATATCCTGTATTATGGTGATGTCGACGACAGTAAGATATCTCTTGTCTATCAGAGCTTTGCCCCTCGTTTCAGTGCCGATGTAGCTGATGAGCAACATTCTCAGGTGCGCACCACTTATCAGTTGCCCGAGCGTTATATCCTGAATGTGGGTTCGATAGAGGCTCGTAAAAACATCTTGCAGGCCGTGCAGGCACTTCCCCTATTGCCTGACGATGTAGCTTTGGTAATCGTTGGACGTCATACCCCCTATACCGACCGTGTGCTGCAATATGTCCATGAGCATCATCTGGAACCGCGTGTCCGCGTGTTGCATGGTGTCCCTGACGAGCATCTGCCCGTACTCTATGCGATGGCTGAGGCTTTCGTCTATCCTTCCGTCTATGAGGGCTTTGGCATCCCCATCATCGAGGCCATCAGCTGCGGACTGCCTGTTGTCGCTTGCACGGGCTCTTGTCTGGAGGAGGCTGGAGGCCCTGATAGCTATTACGTTCAGCCTGGCGATGTAGAGGCTATGGCTGATGCCATCCGTCATTCATTAATAGGTGCAGAGGGTAGGGAACGCCGTATTGAGAACAGCAAAAAATACATCCGCCGTTTCAGCGGATGCAGTGTTGCCAGTCAGGTGGCTGATATCTATCAGCGCCTGTTGTAATTATTCTGAAATTTAATGTTTGATCTTTAAACTAATACAGTTCCGCAGGAATCAGTTCTTTTGCACGTTCAAAGTCCTCTACGGTATCCAGTTCTATCGAGAAGAAATCAGTAGTGTCTACTACGCGGAAGTGGTGACCTTGCGGTATAAGGCGTTCGAAGGCACGTTCGTAGAAGATATCGATGAGTCCCTCGCGCTCTATCATCTGTTCCAGTTCGCGGAAAAGGGCGGTAGAATAGTCTGAGGCGATGCGCTCCACACCCACCGATTCGCCAATGGCGTCAGCAATGCTGCACGTCTTGCTGAGTTCCACCACACGACCCTCGTTGTCGACGATAATCTTGATTTCCTCTTCACCACACTCATGACGGTTCAGTGCCAACGCAGTACCTGCTTGTTCGACGATAGCCTTCACCAACTTCGGATCCAGCAGGATGTCGCTGTCCATCAGCAGGAAGTCCTTGCCCTCGGTATAGGGACGTGTCATCCACAACGAGAAGATGTTGTTGTTGTGCTCGTAGTCGGCATTATGGATGAAGTGAATGGTGAGGGTAGGATAGTGGGTGGTCAGGAAATCGCGAATCATCTCAGCACGATAGCCCGTCACCACCACCAACTCGTTGATACCTACAGCCAGCTGGGCATCGACGGTGCGCTCCAACAACGTACGTTCACCAACCTTCAACAGACATTTAGGCTGCGTATCCGTCAGCGGACGCAGGCGCTTGGCCATGCCTGCAGCTAATATGACTCCAATCATAGCTCCTTGTTAATCTTTGCGGCTATCTCCTTGAACTCCTCTTCTGTCAGCTTCAGCTTCTCCTTGCGGAAGTCGGCATCACCCTCCGTCTGCATGGGGATGAGGTGGATGTGTGCATGAGCAACCTCCAGACCGAGTACGACTTGAGCCACCTTCTTGCAGGGGAAGGCCTTCTTGATGGCGATGGCCATGCGCTTGGCAAACTGCTGATAGCGAGCCAGCTCGTCGTCGTCCATATCAAAGAAATAGTC
>JAEEGL016700976.1_pt1 | contig 40616 bp, 38 predicted proteins | sample 9134231 | NCBI WGS metagenome assembly JAEEGL01 (sample SAMN16246548, study PRJNA631951) | gut metagenome | biome: gut microbiome; feature: rumen; material: fiber-attached | host: Bos | place: Iran: Karaj | collected 2018-10
CAAAAATGTAATATTACCTGCCTTGAAATTCACCCCCGATAAATATAGAATTTCTACAGCAAAACTTTAAACGGTCCGGCGAGGCCGTAAGTGCTGTAAAACATCTATATACTTGTATTTTACGGATTCCTTTCTGCCGGACGGGCTTTACATAGCCACATATTAGCGGAAGGAGTTTTTTTATGGTTTTGATTCCCGGTCATGAACTGATGGATGAAGCGGCGATGTCCCGTGCTTTGATCAGGATCTCCCATGAGATCGTTGAGAGAAACGACGGACTTGATGATGTTGCTATCATCGGAATCCAGAAGAGGGGAGTGCCCCTTGCAATGAGGATCAGAAAGCTGCTCGAGGAGATCGAGGGCGTAAAGGTCCCGATGGGCATCCTTGATATCACTTTCTACAGAGACGACCTCTCAATGCTCTCTGCGCATCCGGTCGTAAACGGCACTGATATCCCGTTCGACGTTAACGGCAAAAAGATAATCCTCGTAGATGATGTTCTCTATACGGGCAGGACCACAAGGGCCGCCATAGAGAACATTTTTGATATGGGAAGGCCTGCAAACATCCAGCTTGCTATCCTGATCGACAGAGGCCACAGACAGCTTCCGTTCAGGGCTGACTATGTCGGAAAGAACGTTCCTACCGCAATTACAGAGCATATTGACGTCGAGGTCAAGGAAGTTGACGGCAAGTACAGAGTAATACTGCTTAAAGAGGAGGAAAACGCCTGATGGGACTTAAGAGTAAAGATCTCCTCGGTATGAAGCAGCTTACCGCGGAAGAGATCATGGAGATCCTTGATACTGCTAAAACAATGAAGCTGGTTATTTCTTCAGCAAATAAGAAGACTTCGCACCTTCAGGGCAAGTCGGTCGTAACGCTTTTCTATGAGAACTCGACGAGAACAAGGCTCTCGTTCGAGCTCGCTTCCAAGTACATGGGTTCAGCTTCTGCCAACATCTCAACTTCGGGAAGCTCGGTAAACAAGGGCGAGTCGCTCCTTGATACCGCAAGAACGATCGACATGATGGGCACTGACATCATCATCATGAGACACAACCAGTCCGGTGCACCGCACTTCATCGCGCCTTACCTCAAGGCATCGGTAGTAAACGCGGGCGACGGAATGAACGAGCACCCCACGCAGGCGCTCCTAGACATGCTCACAATGTATGAGAGATTCGATACATTCGAGGGCAAGAAGATCGCCATCTGCGGCGATATCTACCACAGCCGAGTAGTAAGATCCAACGCTATAGGCCTTTCAAAGCTCGGCGCGCAGGTCAGTGTATACGGCCCCAAGACCATGATGCCCATAGGCATCGAAAAGATGGGCGTAAGGATCGCAGACTCAGTAGCTGACTGCGTAAAGGATGCTGACGCGGTAATGGGCCTCAGGGTCCAGCTCGAGCGCCAGCAGAAATCACTGTTCCCTTCGGTTGCCGAGTACGCTCACTTCTATGCGATCACTCCCGAGATGCTGGCCCTTGCCAAGCCGGATGCCTTCCTGATGCACCCGGGTCCGTGCAACCACGGCGTTGAGCTTCCGACAGCGGTTTACGACTGCGATCAGTCGGTCATCAACGAACAGGTTACAAACGGTGTCGCGGTCAGAATGGCCGTGCTCTATCTGCTCATGGCAAGGAGGAACAACTTATGAGGATAATTCTTAAGAACTGCAAGGTCTTTGGCAACGATAAGGCCGATAAGGTGTTCATCGAAGACGGCAAGTTCGCAGCAGAATTTGCCGAAGACAAGGCAGATAAGGTATTTGACTTTAAGGGCGCAATGGTTACTCCGGGCCTTGTAGATATGCACTGCCACTTGAGAGAACCGGGCGGAGAGTATAAAGAGACCATCGCAACAGGTACGGCAAGCGCAGCCAAGGGCGGATACACATCCATCTGCTGCATGCCCAACACAAACCCTGTTGCTGACAACGCTGCAGTTATCAGCGGCATATTAAAGAAGGCCAAGGAAGCCGATAACTGCAGAGTATATCCGATCGGCGCTGCAACAAAGGGCATCGACGGAGAGCAGATCTCCGAGATGGGCCTCATGAAGGAAGCCGGAATCGTAGCCGTATCTGATGACGGCCACCCGATCAAGAACGCGGGCATAATGAGAAAGGTCTTGGAGTATTCTTCAGACTTTGATCTTCCCGTACTTAACCACTGCGAGGACAAGAGCATTGCGGAAGGCGCGATGAACGAGGGCGAGGTTTCAACCTCTATCGGCATCAGAGGTATCCCTACCGCAGCTGAAGATATCATGATCGCAAGAGACATCATCCTGTCTGAGTATCTGAACATCCCGGTACATATCTGCCACGTCAGCACAAAGGGCGGTGTCCGCATGATCAGGGATGCCAAGGCAAGGGGAGTAAAGGTAACATGTGAGACATGCCCTCACTATTTCACCCTGACAGATGACAAGTGCGTCGATTACGACACCAACTACAAGATGCATCCGCCGCTCAGGACAGAGGAGCACAGGCTCGCCATCATCGAGGGATTGAAGGACGGAACGATCGACGCGATCGCCACGGACAATGCCCCTCATCATGCTGACGAGAAAGTCTGCGAATTTTCTGTCGCTTTGAATGGCATATTAGGTTTTGAAACAGCCTTTGCTTTGGGGTACACTTATCTTGTAAAGACAGGAGAGCTCTCTCTTGAGAAACTCATCGACCTGATGTGCTACGGCCCTTCTAAGATCTTGAAGCTCGGAAGGGGCGGTATGAACGTGGGAGACGACGCGGACCTCGCAGTCTTCGACCTTGATCATGAGTTTACCTTCGAGAAGGATAAGATGCTCTCCAAATCGAGGAACACCCCTTACGACGGGTGGAAACTTTACGGTGAGACCATACTTACGATAATGGGAGGAAAAGTGACTTATGAGAAACTTTGCTGATGAGCTGGTCAGAAAGATCGCGGAGACTAACAACCCAACGGTAATCGGACTTGATCCCAAGCTCGACTACATACCCGATCATATCAAGAACTATGCCGAGCAGATCTTCCCTGAAGAAGCAGCAAAGGCCACCGCAAAGGCTCTCTGGCTCTTCAACAAAGAGATCATCGACCAGACCTATGACATCGTTCCCGCAGTCAAGCTCCAGTACGCTTACTACGAGATGTACGGCGTTGAGGCCATCAAGACGATGATGCTTACCGCAAGATATGCTCAGAAGAAGGGCATGCTCGTTATCGGCGACTGCAAGAGAAACGACATCGGTTCCACTGCTACCGCTTATGCCGAGTCAGCTCTCGGCAAGACCGATCTCCTCCTTGGCGAGAATCAGGAGATGAGCGGACTTGATGCATGCACCGTAAACTGCTACCTCGGAATCGACGGCGTAAAGCCTTTTATCGACGTTGCAAAGCGTGACGGAAAGGGAATCTTCTGCCTTGTAAGGACATCCAATCCTTCGGCAGGCGACTTCCAGGACGTTGAACTTGCTGACGGCAGAATGCTCTACGAAGTAGTAGCCGGCAAGGTTAGCGAGTGGGGCGAAGGCCTCATCGGCGAAGAGGGATTCTCCTCAGTAGGCGCTGTCGTAGGCGCTACATGGCCCGAACAGGCAGTTCAGCTCAGAAAGGTAATGCCTCACACATTCATGCTCGTTCCGGGTTACGGAGCTCAGGGCGCAGGCGCTGATGCCGCAGTGGCAGGTTTTACTGCTGACGGCAAGGGCGGAATCGTAAACAGCTCAAGAGCCATCATGACGGCTTGGCACGTCCGTCAGGACATGAAGCCCGAGGATTTCGGCCTCGCTGCAAGATTCGAAGCTCAGGACATGAAGACAAAACTCAACGAAGCATTAAAGAACCGCAAGTACGTATAAATGGCAATCAGAAAAGAATATAAGATCAAATTAGTTTCAAAAGAATTATTAAACTCCGATACCTGCTATCTTGGATTTGAATGTCCCGAGATAGCAGGTACTGCTGTTCCCGGACAGTTTGTAAATATCTCTGCGGGAACGATGTTCCTCAAGCGACCTTTCGGCATCGCAAGCGTCGACAGGGAGAAGGGAACTTTCAATATCGGCGTTAAGGTCGTAGGAAAAGGCACAGAACAGATCAAGGCATTTGAAGTAGGCACAGAGGTTGACTGCTTAGGCCCTCTGGGCAACGGCTTTGATTTTGAAGGATATGACAACGTCATCCTCACGGGCGGCGGAACGGGAGTTTTCCCGATCAACTTCGCTTATGAGGAGCTCACGAAGCAGGGCAAGAACGTAACGGTCTGCGAAGGCTTCAGGGATGCAAGACAGGTGATCCTCAACAAGGACGGCTATATCCTCACGACAGATGCAGGCGACATGGGCATCAAGGGTACCGTAATCGCTGGCCTTGATACGCTGGCGCTCGAAAACCCGGAAAAGACACTCATCTGCTGCGTAGGCCCCATCCCCATGATGAAGGCAGTCAGCGAGTGGGCAAATGCAAAATCAATGAAGTGCCTCGTTTCAATGGAGCAGAGAATGGCCTGCGGAGCGGGCATCTGCCTTTGCTGCATCGTAAAGGTAAAAGACAACGGCCCTGAAGGATATAAGAACGTCAGGTGCTGCAAGGAAGGCCCCGTATTTGACAGCAGGGAGGTGATCTGGTCATGAGCAAATCCCTTAATGTCAGCGTAGGTAATGTTAACCTCAAGAGCCCCATCATCCTTGCTTCAGGCACATGTAACTTCGGCAGGGAACTCGCTGAATACTACGACCTCAATATCCTCGGCGGAATCTCGTCCAAGGGACTTACGATAAAGCCCAGAGTGGGTAATCCCGGTGTAAGAGTCGCCGAGTGCGATTCGGGCATGCTCAATTCGGTAGGCCTTCAGAACCCGGGCGTACATTATTTCATCGAGAACGACCTTGATTTCATGAAGGAATCAGGTGCAGCCGTAATAGTCAACGTCGCAGGACACAGCTTCGAAGACTATGTGGACATGGTAACGACTTTAGATCCCCATAAGGATAAGATCGATGCCCTGGAGATAAACCTCTCATGCCCGAACGTAAAGGCTGGATGCATGACCATAGGCTCTGATCCTGAAGCCATCAAGGCTATAACCTCAAAGCTCAGGAGCCTTACTGATCTGCCTATCTGGATCAAGCTCACACCTAATGTCACAGACATCAAAGCAACTGCTATAGCTGCCCAGGAGGGTGGAGCTGACGCGGTTGTCCTCATTAACACTCTCATGGGCATGAGGATAGACATAAGGACGAGAAGACCTGTGCTCACAAACAACACCGGCGGATATTCAGGCCCCGCGGTTAAGCCTGTAGCTATCAGGATGGTAGCTGAGTGCAGCAAGGTGCTTAATATCCCGATAATCGGATGCGGCGGCATTGCTGACTATAAGGACGTCATCGAGTTCATGATCGCAGGCGCATCAGCCGTTGAAATCGGAACGGCATGCCTCGTTCATCCCGCGCTTCCGGTACAGATCACGGAAGATTTAGATAAGTACTGCAGCGACAATAACATAGATCTAAAAGAGCTTACGGGAACGCTTAAGCTCTGGTAAAGGTAAAGGAGAAGGTATGGAAGATAAGATAATCGACGCGCTCTTTGAGACAGAAGCAATCAGGATGGCTCCGGCTGACAATCCGTTCTGGTACACATCAGGTATGCTGGGACCCTTCTACTGCAACACGCACTTCCTCTTGAAGAGCGAAAAGGACGCAGGCGACATGCTCAAGGTCATCGAAGCATCCATCGCTGAGGACAAGCTCACCGCGCCCAAGAAGATATTTGAAGAACTCAAGAAGTTCTACGACATGAACGGCACTTTCAAGATGACTATGGACCGTCTTGCCGAGGAAGCAAAGAACTATGAGTTCGATTTCATCTCAGGCGGAGAAAGAAGAGACTATTTCTTCTCCATGATCCCCGCATACCTGCTTGGCAAGCCTCATCTCACGATCTACAAGGACATGAGCTCAGCTTATTCCGAGAAGATCGACGGAGACGCCGTTGCACCTGCAGATCAGCTCAAGGGCAAGAAGGCGCTTCACATCTGCGACCTGATCAACACCGCATCTTCCTATGAGAGAGCATGGGTACCTGCGATCAGGAACCTTGGTGCTGACATCACGGACACACTTGCTGTAGTAGACAGATGCCAGGGCGGCGCGGAAGTCCTTGAGGGACTTGGAGTTAAGCTCAAGACACTTACCAAGATCAACGCCGAGTTTTTTGAAGATATCTACAAGAATGGTAAGATAGATGAGGCCCAGAAGGATTTCGTACTGAAATACCTTGCTTCGCCTTCAGGCTATATGGCACATTTCCTTTCAACACACCCCGGATTCATCGATTCCGAGCTGGCAAAGGGAGGAAAGGCCGCTGAAAGAGCGACACTCGCCATCGAGAAAGGATACTGCTGATAATGAAAGACCCGTATTCCGGTTTATATGAAGTAACCGAGATCCACGATCTCAGAGACGTAATCAAGAAGAGACTTCATGAGTTTCCAGAGAACCCCGTTTTCCTAGTAAAGGAGAAGAAGGGCGGAGACTACGTCCCGATATCCACAGAGAAGTACGATCACGATATCGATTCCCTCGGTACTTACTTCCTCAACACCGTGAAGAAGGGTGCAAGGATCGCTATCTTCTCCGAGACGAGATATGAGTGGTACACATCTTATCTTGCAACCACAAACGGTACAGGATGCGTTGTGCCTTTGGATAAGGAGCTTCCCGTTGACGATGTTCTTAACATGCTGACAAGAGCTGAAGTTGACATACTTCTTTTCTCCAAGTCAAAACTTCCTATCGTAGAGCAGGTCTACGGCAAAGTAGATACGATGAAGTATTGGATCTGCATGGACGATATCAAGGACGACAGATTCCTTTACTATCAGGACTGCATCAGGCAGGGTGAAGAAAAGCTTAATGCAGGCGACAAGATCTTCACTGAAGCTACGATCGATCCTGAAGAGATGACGATCCTTCTGTTTACATCAGGCACGACTGCAAAATCAAAGGCAGTTATGCTCTGCCAGAAGAACATCTGCAAGAACCTGATGTCCATGTTCTCGATGCTGTATATCGACAGGAACGACGTATGGCTTTCTGTTCTTCCGCTGCATCACACATATGAATGTACATGCGGATTCTTAGGTCAGGTCTACAGAGGCACGACCGTTGCCATCTGCGAGGGCCTCAAATACATTGCGCAGAACATCCAAGAAGCCAGACCTACGGCTATCCTCATGGTCCCCGTAATGCTCGAGCTCTTCTATAAGAAGATAATGAAGGGGCTTAAGGCTGATCCCAAGAAGGCCAAGAAACTTCAGTCGGGCATAAAGATCGCTAATGCGCTTCATTTTTCTCCCAAGATGAGAAAGAAGCTTTTTAAACCGATCCACGACATCTTCGGCGGAAGGATGAGACTCATAATCCTGGGCGGCGCTCCGGTAAATCCCGAGATCTTAAAGTTCTTTCAGGACATGGGCTTTCTCTGCGTTCAGGGTTACGGCCTTACAGAGTGCGCGCCGATCCTTGCCCTCAACCGTGATGTCTGCTTCAAGAATCACGCTGCGGGACTTCCGCTCCCGGGCTGTGACGTTAAGATCCTTAACCCCGACTCTGACGGCATCGGCGAGTTCATCTCCAAGGGTGACAACAACTTCCTTGGTTACTACAACGATCCCGAGAATACCGCGATCGCACTTGATAAGGACGGTTACTATCACACAGGCGACCTGGGATACATCGACGAGGATGGTTTCTGCATCATCACGGGCAGAAAGAAGAACGTCATCATCGCCAAGAACGGTAAGAACGTATTCCCTGAGGAGATCGAGTACCTCTTAAGCCTCAGCCCCTATGTAGCAGAGTCCGTCGTATCCGGTGTCAACGATGAAGTTAAGGACGACATCGTCATCACGGCAACGATCTTCCCGGACTTAGACGAGATCAAGGCCAAGCTCGGCATCGAGACTGAACCCACAGAGGATCAGATCATGGAGATATTAAAGAACGTGGTCTCTGAGACAAACGAGAAGCTCGAAAGCTACAAGAAGATAAAGAAGACAGTTTTAAGGATGACGGAGTTCGAGAAGAACACATCCAAGAAGATAAAGAGATACTAAGAATCAGCTTAACGCCCTTGCAATCGCAAGGGCGTTATTCATATCGCAAGCTGCCATGCTTTTTATACAGATCAGCCTTGGACCGTCAAGGATGCCTTCGGCACATTCTTGCGAATGCTTTTGTCCTTGACTGCCTCAGGCTGATCTGTGTTGGGTGTTTAGGCAGCTTGCGATAGACTGCGATCTTTTACAGGTGGGTTATATGTGGGCGCAGGCACGTGTACAGTCTCATTATTTGGCAAATAGTCTCAATGAGGGCCTGAAAGTCTCATTTTAAGGGCCGTTTTGCAAAATTGGTGCAATTCGGTCACAAATCCGTTTTTATGGTGCTTATAATGCCTCTTAGAGGTAAGCGCATGAAGAAAAAACGCAGACAGCATAACCCTGAAGATCTGAGAAGGATAAAGGCACTTCGCCTGATCGACGATGACTTCATGAATATCTGTTTTGATGGGTATATTGAAGGTGCGGAACTGCTGCTGAAGGTAATCCTCGATCGAGACGATCTTAAGGTAACTGAAGTTAAGACACAAAAACAACTGAATAATCTTAATGGTCGTAGTGTCTGGCTTGATATATGTGCGACGGACAGTTCCGGTGCTAAATACGATATTGAGATACAACGGGCCAACACAGGTGCCAACCCAAAGCGGGCCAGGTATCACTCGAGCATGATCGATTCGGATATGCTTAAGGAAGGAGAAGACTTTTCTGATCTCCGTGAGAACTATGTGATATTCATAACTGAAAAAGATGTTATAGGCACAAATAAGCCTATCTATCACATAGACAGGGTGATACTTGAAGACAATGTACAATTCAATGACGGAGAGCATATAATATACGTAAATGGGTCATTAAGAGCAAAGAATACCGCTCTCGGAAAGCTTATGAGCGATTTCTTCTGCACAGAAGCAAAAGATATGCATTATAAGGAACTGTCTGAACGTGTCAGACAATATAAAGAAACTGAGAAGGGAGTAGATACTATGTGCGATATATGGGATGAAGTCAGAAATGAAGGAATAAACAAAGGGATAGAGAGTAATAAAATCGAAACTGCTCAGAAAATGATAAAGGCAGGAAAGCTTTCTTTAGAAGAGATTGCTGAGTATTCCGGTCTCTCCTTGGATAAAGTCAGGGAACTCGCGGGTAACAAGTCAGCCTGATTAGTGTTCAAAGATTGATTTTGTCAGCTTTGGTGATGTTCGAGCGTTATTAAAGCTTATGAGCGATTTCTTCTGCACCGAAGCAAAAGACATGTGTTATAAGGAACTGTCTGAACGTGTCAGACTATATAAAGAAACTGAGAAGGGAGTAGATACTATGTGTGATATATGGGATGAAGTCAGAAATGAAGGAATAAACAAAGGGATAGAGAGTAATAAAATCGAAACTGCTCAGAAAATGATTAAAGACGGTGAACTCCCTCTTGAGAAGATCGCTGAATACTCCGGTCTGTCCTTGGATAAAGTTAGGAAACTGGCGGGCAACATGTCAGCCTGAATATCATTTTCAGACCTTATGAGCGATTTCTTCTGCACCGAAGCAAAAGACATGTGTTATAAGGAACTGTCTGAACGTGTCAGACTATATAAAGAAACTGAGAAGGGAGTAGATACTATGTGTGATATATGGGATGAAGTAAGAAACGAAGGTATAGAAAAACACAAGATAGAGACGGCTCAGAAAATGATAAAGGCAGGAAAGCTTTCTTTAGAAGAGATTGCTGAGTATTCCGGTCTCTCCTTGGACAAAGTTAGAGAACTGGCGGGTAACAAGTCTGCCTGAGCGGTGTTCAAAGGTTGAATCATACGGACTTCCTTTATAGGGAGTCCTTTTATTTGCGCACATAATGCCTATATTAAAAGATAGACACAAAAGACCGTCTAAATTATAATTCGGTTTGGAATATATTTTGTGTTCATATGAACTGGAAAGAGGTTATATGTTTAATGACAGCGACTGCCTGAGGATACTTGAACAGGCGATGTCCACCACGGCTGATTTTGCCGAGGTGTTCCAGGAAGTCACCGAGTCAAAGTCGGTCGGACTCCTGAACGGTGAAGTTATAAGAGCTTCCACGGGTTTTGATTCAGGTACGGGAATAAGGCTCCTTGCGGGAACCAATTCCGTATATGTTTATTCGAGCGACAACGACATCGAAGTGCTCTTAAAGCTTGCCAAAGAGGCTGCAGCAGCCATAAAGGGCAATGACAAGGGAAGCATTGAAGCTTTGAAGGAGCTCTGCAGAACATCCAAGGCAAATGTTCAGATCGATCCGATGAGCATTGCCAAGTCAGATATGGTTGATTTCCTGAGGAAGTCTTCTGATTTCGCCCTTAACTACAACCCGCTCATCACACAGGTGGCAGGCGGACTTGCAACTACGACAAGGACTGCAAAGGTCATCAATACCAAAGGCGTTAATACCGAAGATACCACTAAGAGGATCAGGCTTAACGTTGAGACCATTGCCACAAAGGACAATGAGAAGCAGAGCAGCAGGGTAGCTCCCGGAACCATGAGAGGTTATGAGTTCATCAACGAGTATCCGATCCTGGATAAGACAAAGGAAGCATGCGACACGGCCATCAGAATGGTCAACGCGGGATATGCGCCTTCAGCAAAGATGCCCGTAATCCTGGGCAACGGTTTCGGCGGAGTTATCTTCCATGAGGCATGCGGACATGCTCTTGAATCTACTGCAGTAGGCATCAAGGCAAGCTACTTCAACGATAAGATCGGCGAGCAGATCGCATCATCTGTCGTAAGCGCTAGAGACAACGCGCATATAGACGGTGAGTGGGGTTCATATGCAACCGATGACGAGGGCAACACATCATCTGACCTTCTCCTCATCGAGAACGGCATCCTCAAGAACTACCTGATAGATGAACTCGGCGCAAGGAGAATGAACTGCAAGCCCACAGGATGTGCTCGTCGTCAGGACTATTCATATGCTCCTACATCCAGAATGAGCAACACCTACATCTGCAATGGTGAATCAGATCCCAAGGACATTATCGCCAACACGGAGTACGGTCTGTACTGCACGCAGATGGGCGGCGGTTCCGTTGATACTTCAACCGGTGACTTCAACTTCGCAGCAAACGAGGCTTTCATGGTCAGGAACGGAAAGATCGCAGAGCCTGTAAGAGGAGCAACCCTCATCGGCAAGGGCCAGGAGATCTTAAAGAACATCGACATGGTCGGTAATGACTTGGAGCTCGCGGCAGGAATGTGCGGTTCCATCTCGGGCGGCGTTCCCGTAACCGTCGGCCAGCCCACGATCAGGGTATCTTCGATCCTCGTCGGCGGAAGAGAGTCTTAAGGAGCTAAACATATGGAAATAAAGACAGCTGAAAAGTTTATGGAAAAGCTCGTTAAGGCCGGAATGGAATACGGCTTTGAGGAGTGCGAGGCATCCTTTGCCCAGAACGGCTCAATGAGCATAGACATCCTCAAGGGTGAAGTATCAAGCTACGAGAACTCCGCAACGAGCACACTCTCATTCAGGGGCCTCAAGAACGGCCAGATGGGATACTGCTCAACCAACATCTTAGATGACAGTTCCATTGAGTTCCTGCTTAAGTCAGCAATGGAGAACTGTGAAGTCTTAAACGACAAGGATCCCCAGTTCATCTACTGCGATGAGAATAACAAGGATCTGTATTTCTCACAGATTACGGATGCTTATGAGAAGAATACTTATAAGTCATTCTCAGAGCTCGGATTAAAGCTCGAGAAGGCTATCCTTGCATTGGACAGCAGGATCGATGCGGTCGATAACCTCTCAATCGCATGCAGCAGGGGTCCGTTCGTGATAATCAACTCAAAGGGACTGCATTCATACAGGGACACAGACGGAATGTCCATCTTTGCAGGTGCCAGGGCTACTGATGCCGACGGCTCGGTAAAAACAGGCGGACACTTCTGGATCGGCAACGACATTGACAGCTTTGACATGGATAAGTTCCTTGCAAGGTTCAAGGAGATAATCATCGGCAAGATGGGTGCCAGGTCCTGCAAGTCAGGCCAGTATAAGACGGTCATAAAGAGCGAGGCTTTCCAGCAGTTCTTTATGGCATTCTTCAGCAATTTCCTTGCAACACCCATGCAGAGGGGCTTATCACTCCTGGCTGACAGGGAAGGCGAGGTCATCGCATCAGACATACTTACCGTTAAAGAAGAACCCATGTACGAGAAGGCCCTGACCAAGATCCCCTTCGATGATGAAGGCGTACTTACGACGGCAAAGGCCATAATCGACAAGGGCGTATTTGCAACGGCTCTTTACGACTTGAAGTCTGCATATAAGGCCGGCAAGAAGTCCACGGGCAACGGTTTTAGGGGTGGCAGTTCAGTTTCTGAAGGTCCTACGAATCTTATCGTAGAACCCGGAACCAAGTCATTCGATGAGCTTTGCGAAGAGGCAGGCGAGGGCATTATCCTTACTGACCTTTCAGGTCTTCATGCCGGAGTTAACGCCATCTCGGGCGATTTCTCTCTCCTTTGCGAGGGATATCTCATAGAGAACGGCAAGAAGGGAAGACCTGTTGAGCAGATCACGGTCGCAGGAAACTTCTATGAAGTAATTAAATCTATCAAATCGGTAGGAAATGATATAATCAATTTGCCGTCGGGCGAGGGTGAGTTCTTTACGCCGTCGGTTCTTGTAAGTTCACTGGCCATTTCCGGTGACGATGCAGAGTAATTCAAGTGAAAGAAGGACATACACATGAGCACAGTTGACACGATCGCACTCCACGGCGGTTACAATCCCGGAAACGGCGAACCGAGGCAGGTTCCAATCTATCAGAGCACAACCTGGAAGTACGCTACTTCCGAGGACATGGGAAAGCTCTTTGACTTAGAGGCTTCCGGCTATTTCTACACAAGACTTCAGAACCCTACGAATGACTTCGTAGCAAGTAAGCTCTGCGCAATGGAAGGCGGTTTTGCCGGCATGCTCACATGCTCCGGTCAGGCTGCAAACTTCTTCGCAGTATTCAACATCTGCGAGGCAGGCGACCACTTCATCGCATCAGCTAACATCTACGGCGGAACATATAACCTCTTCGGCGTTACATTCAAGAAGATGGGCATCGAGTGCACATTCGTTGACCAGACACTGCCTCTAGAAGAACTCCAGAAGTACATCCGTCCCAACACAAAGTGCGTATTCGGTGAGACCATCACCAATCCTACGGTTGATATCTTAGACATTGAGAAGTTTGCAAAGCTTGCCCACAACAACGGAATCCCGCTCATCATGGACAACACGTTCGCAACACCCGTTAACTGCAGACCTATCGAGTTCGGATGCGACATCGTAACCCACTCCACAACTAAGTACATCGACGGTCACGGCTCATCAGTAGGCGGCGCCATCATCGATTCAGGCAACTTTGACTGGATGGCTCATGCGGAGAAGTTCCCCGGGCTTTGCACACCTGACGAGTCTTATCACGGAATCACATATGCAACAAAGTTCGGAAAGGGTGCGTATATCACAAAGGCTACTGCACAGCTCATGAGAGACTTCGGTTCTATCCAGTCACCTCAGAACGCTTACTACGTACAGATCGGACTCGAGTCACTTCCTGCACGTATGGCACGTCACTGCGCTAATGCACAGAAGGTTGCAGAGTTCCTTGCAAGCGACGACCGCATCGCATGGGTCAAGTATCCGGGACTTAAGACAGACTCCCAGTATGAGCTTGCACAGAAGTACTGCCCGAACGGCACATGCGGCGTTATGTGCTTCGGTGTAAAGGGCGGAAGAGAGCAGTCCATCAAGTTCATGGATTCCCTCAAGTTCGCTACGATCGCTACACACGTAGCTGACTGCAAGACACTGCTCCTGCACCCGGCATCTCATACACACAGGCAGCTTACAGACGAGCAGCTCAAGGAAGCAGGCATCCCCGGTGACCTCATCAGGTTCTCCGTAGGCATGGAAGATCCCGATGACATCATCGCTGACCTCAAGCAGGCACTCGATAAGATCGGCTGAGATCTGATGTAAATTGAAATCATGCAATGCCCCGGAAACTACCGGGGCATTGTTATTGAATAAATTGGCGCTTACGCGCATGCGCCGTCCGCGGCGTGAGGGGGCGTTACCCCTCATGCCGTGGTCGGCAAGAAATATATACCCGATAAGGTATAAATATCGGATCTGACGGACAAATGCACCCGATAGGGTGTAAATATCGAAAATTCCTTGATATTATACCCTAAAGGGTGTATATGTATGTTATGAATACTATAGCTGAATTTGTAAAAAGAGAGAGAAAAAAAGCAGGGCTCACACAAGAGGAGTTTGCTTTGAGATCGGGTTTGGGTTTGCGTTTTGTTCGTGAATTGGAACAGGGCAAGGAAACTGTCAGGATGGATAAAGTAAACCAGGCTCTGCGTATGTTTGGCAAGGAAGCCGTTCCCGGAGAGATGGACAGAGGTGAACTGTAAAGATGTATAGAACAGGTGCCGTGTTTGTACAAAACAGACGCGCCGGTCTTATCTGTGAGACGGATGAAGGCTATGAATTTGAATATGAGCAAGAGTATTTAGCTCTTCCGGATGCAGTTGCTGTCAGTCTGACACTACCTTTATCTGATACGAAATATGTGTCTAACACACTGTTTCCGTTTTTTGACGGTTTGATACCTGAAGGCTGGCTGCTTAATGTTGCAGAAAGATCTTGGAAGATAGACAGACGTGACCGTTTTGGTCTTTTGCTTGTAACCTGCAGTGATTGCATTGGTGATGTAAGGATCGAGGCATTGGAATGATCAGATGCTTGTGCTGCAATAAAGATATCGTTGACCCGTCTGAATATGAAGAACAGGTTTCCTGGCACGAGAAATGCATACTGTCATTTTGGGGTACCAAAACGCTGCCGGAGATCGATTGTACTTATGAGGATCTGGAGCGTCTTGCTGATCTTACCGTAAATAAGGGGCTTACTGTTACCGGTGTTCAAAAAAAACTGTCTCTTCATCTTCATAGCGATAGTACAGGGTCAAGACTTACGTTGGTTGATTATCCGGCGGGATATATTCTTAAACCGCAGTCAGATGATTATGAACATTTACCTGAGGCTGAGTTCCTTGTCATGAAGATGGCTGAAACGTCTAAGGTCATTGCAGTTCCGAGTGCATTAATGGTCATTGACGGGAAATATGCATATGTTACCAAAAGGGTAGACAGATATAACGATTCACTTTATGCGATGGAGGATTTCTGTCAGCTCTCCCTAAGGATGACTGAAGATAAATACCGTGGTTCATATGAAGGCTGCGGAAAAGTCATAAAGAAGTATTCCGTCAATTACGGAATCGATCTTACTGAGTTTTATTACAGGCAGGTCTTTTGTTTCTTGACAGGAAACTCTGATATGCATTTGAAGAATTTCTCGTTGATCGAAGACAGACCGGGCAGCAGAAGATTCGGCTTGTCTCCCGCATATGATCTCTTGCCAGTAAATGTTATCCTGCCTGCTGACAAAGAACAGACAGCATTGACTTTAAATGGTAAGAAAAGAAACATCACGAGGAAAGATTTCCTGGTACTCGCTCAAACATTGGATATAAGCGATAAGACGTCGGCCGGACTCATAAATCAAGCTTTAAGCTATGAAAATAGATTTATCGATATGATAGATGCATCCTATTTGCCGTCTGGTATGAAAGATGACTTTAAGACATTGGTCAGGGACCGTTGTGATGTATTAGGCTGAGCCTGATCAAACGGATGTATTGATGTATGGCAATTTAGAGTAAATTGGCTCTGACGCGCATGCGCCGTCCGCGGCCTTGAGGGGGCGTTACCCCTAATGATGTGGCCGGCATGGATGGTCGCTCTATATAATCAAAAAAGACTTAAATATAATTTCTTTTGGTAAATTAGCAATAGAAATTGATAAAAGAAGTGATATATTAGAAAAGTTAGCTATAACTATAATTAATATGCATATTAATCTTTAGGAGCGGTTCTTAATGGTAAACAATCTTCAGAATAAGCAGGATGAGCAGGAGATAGATCTGCTTAAACTGCTCAAAGTCCTGGTCAGCAGGATCTGGATTATTGCAGCGGCTGCCGTAGTAGGCGGCGTCGCGTTCCTGGTGTTCACATTCTTCTTTATTACTCCGAAGTATGAGTCATCAGCACTTCTTTACGTAAACAACAATTCACTGAACATCGGTTCAACGAAACTGAATATATCTGCAGGTGATATTACTGCGTCAAGCTCGCTTATTGATACATACGCTGTTATCCTCAAGAGCCGCACCACTTTGGAGCAGGCCATCAGGGAGGGAGCTCTTCCTTATAACTATGAGCAGCTCAGCAAGATGGTAAACGGCGGAGCTGAAGGAAAAACACCTGTATTCAAGATTACAGTTACAGATTCAAATCCCGAGATGGCAGCTCACATCTGCAACACGATCGTTGAGATCATGGTGGATGAGAGATCCGGTATCGCAGCTATCGTTGAAGGTTCATCCGTTAGCGTCATCGACTATGCTGTCGTTGCTACAAAGAAGGCATCTCCGAGCTTAAAGAAGAATACTGCTATCGGTATGCTCCTCGGATTCGTAGTTGCATGCGGCGTTATCATACTCGTCTCCCTCATGGATACAACAATCAGGGAAGAAGAGTACCTCATGGAAACATACAAGGATATTCCTGTACTTGCCAATATCCCTAATCTGTTAGAGAGTGCGGCGGGTGGATACTACGGCTATGGCAGTTCGTATGCCCAGGCCAGTGACAAGGCTAAAAAGAATGCCGAATCTTCAAAGAAAGGGGGTAAGTGATCATGGCAGATAAGAAGAAAACCCAGATAAGGAGTACTGATGACTCTACCAGCATCATCGGATCAAAGCTTAACTTTGAAGGCCGTGAGGCTTATAACCTCTTAAGAACAAACCTCATGTTCTGCACCAAGCGTAATGAACGTAAAGCGAGAGTTATTGGTATTACCAGTTCTGTACACGGTGAAGGCAAGTCACTTACCATCATCAATCTTGCATATTCAATCGCAGAGAGCGGAAGGAAAGTAATCCTCGTTGAATGCGACCTTCGTCTTCCTACCCTCAGGAAGAAGCTCGGCGTACCCAAGTCAAACGGTGTTTCAAACTTCCTTGCAGGAGAGAGCACAGAGAAGGCAACTCTCCACAAAGACATCATGATCGAAGGCTTTGACTTCCTTCAGGCAGGTGACATCCCGCCGAATCCTTCTGAGCTCTTAGGCTCCAAGCAGTTTGCCAACCTTATTGATAACCTTGCACAGGTTTACGATGTTGTACTCATTGACCTTCCTCCGATTGGTGAGGTTTCTGATGCTCTTGTTGCATCAAGATGCACAGACGGTCTTGTAATCGTTGTAAGAAACGACTACACAAGTTCTTCTGATCTTGACTATGCTATGAGACAGTGCCAGCTCGTAAACGCAAAGGTCATCGGCTTCGTATATAACGATTCAGAGTCCAAGTCCAAGAAGTACAAGTACGGCTACGGCAAGAAGTACAAGTACGGCTACGGATACGCAGCACAGAGCGGAAAGCAGAAGTCCAACGACTGATGTTTGACGTTCACTGTCACATACTCCCAGGCATCGATGACGGCAGCAAAGACGCCCAAATGTCGCTCGAGATGCTGGAACGTGAAGTTCAGCAGGGAATTGAGGGCGTTATATTCACTCCTCATTTCTATGCGGATATGAACGATCCTGCTAAGTTCCTTAGTAAGCGTGAGAACGCATTGAAGGAATTGGAGTCTAATCTGGATAAGCTCGATAAGGTTCCAAAGTACACGGTAGGTGCTGAAGTTCATTACTTCAGGGGCATGAGCAGAAGCGATGACTTGGAGAAACTCTGCATTGGTAAGAGCGATTTTATCCTCATAGAGATGCCTTTCAGGGAATGGCAGTCAGTCTTTATTGATGAGATAGAAGAGATATCAACGGTATTGGGCTTAAGAGTAATCATAGCCCATATCGAGAGATACTTTGATCAGGACAAAAAGCTCGTAAAAAGGCTTCTAAATAATCCGGATCTGCTGATTCAGTGTAATGCTGAGTTCTTTATTGAGAAGAAGACGGCATCAAAAGCTATAAAGCTTATGAAGTCAGGCAGGATAGACCTTTTAGGTTCAGACAGTCACAATCTGGATACAAGAAGACCTAACCTCGCTGAAGCTATTGAGATAATACAAAAGAAAGATAAGAAAGGATCTCTGGATCACATCATGCGTATGGGCCAGACGATCTTTGAGCAGGCGCTGTAAAGGGGACCGGTAAATGAATACAAAACGTCTTTTATATTCGGTCTTGAGTGCGGTGATGTTCGTATCCGGAGCAGTACTGTTGTTTTATTTCTTTTGGGCCAATGGCTACATAGACATGCCTGTTTCAGGTCCTGCTGTTAATGAAGACGAAGTTGATTATACAATTCCTTCGATGCCTTCCAAGATCGAGCCGTCAACGAATCCGACAGGTGAGACCGAAAGTGATTACGAGACAGACAGTCAGTACAAAAATACAATTGATTTTATCCAGCTCAAGCAGTCGAATAATGACATAGTCGGCTGGATATACATGACATCGCCTTCGGTTAATGCTCCTGTATTAATGAGCAAGAAGGATGACACTTTCTATCTGTCACATGGCTCAAACGGCAAGTATTCTAAGAAAGGATCTTTTTATATTGAGAGATCCTATAACCGTTCTGATTTTGAGGATCCGGTAACGATAATCTACGGTCACAGGAAGAGTGACGGCACGATGTTTGGCAAGCTCCAGTCGACGTTGGATAAGATCGACATCAATAAAGAACCACAATATGTTGTAATCTATTTGCCAAATTCAACAAAAATTTATCACATAGTTGCTACATATCGTCATGATAGCAGCCATGTCTTGTACTATAATGATTTCAGTAAACAAAGCGAATATGATGCTTTCTTTAATAAGGTCTACAGCTCGAAAGGAACAGGAGTACAGCTTGTACATGAAGATAAGCCTCGGTTCGGGGATAAGGTCTTGATCTTGTCCACTTGTTTCAAGGGTGATAGAACAAACAGGTTTTTGGTTATAGCCAAAGAATTGAAGTAAAGGGACTTTGTGCTATAATATAATTTACAAATTTTGTAAATTATAAAATTACTTTTATGTATCTGCTTATGGAGGATACAGTTAATGAGTAAGAAAAAACTTTTATTATTGCCTATCGTAACCATTATGGTCCTCATAATGGGAATTTCTGTTTTTGCAGGCGGAAGCCCTACGCCGTTCATTAAGGTCTATTCCGGTAAGAATGATGTAACTGACAAGTTTACTTGTTCTGATTGTTCTAAGATAGATCTCAGTAAGGTGTCAGGTCTTCAAGCGGAGATCAACAAGGTTAACAACAAGCTCAAGGTATCAGACTTTAACAAGAGCAAGGCATTTGTTGCAGGTTACAACATTTTACCCGTCAACGGATATGTTGCAGATGAGGATCCTTATAAGGTAATGATCCTTCAGAAGGTACCCAAGGATTCTGTAGGAATCGTAGTACACCAGAAGCCTAACAAATCCTATGAATACAGAGTGTTTAAGGGTGACGGTGATTACGCATACATTGATAAAGTCACCGATTTCTCACCTTTCTGCCTTTATGTTGCGAAGCCTTCAAGTTCTCCGCAGACAGGCGATTCAGCTCCTTTATATATCGCAGCTATCGCAGTAGTACTTCTTTCAGGCGGCGTATTCTTTGCTGTACGCGCTAAGAAAGCAACAAAGAAAGCTTGATTAACCGACGGTGACTTATTTAAGCCGCCGTTATTTACATTTACGAGTATGAGTATGGCTAAAAAGATTACTAAACAGACAGTATTAACCCTTGCCGGAGTTGCTATTGCATTTGCCGGTGTATTTGGCGGAGCAGTAGTTATCTCTAAGATTAATGAGAAGCAGCCTGCAAATGCGGCTGAAGTTACTTCCGTAACTACATATACTCCGCAAAAGAAGGAAGCTCCTTCGATGACTTCTGAGTCTACGGAGATGCAGTTTAAGAAAGACATGGATCTTATCCTTGTAATGGGTACAGACAACCGTAAGACGCTTGATGAACAGGAATCTTACATAAACTATTCCCAAGCCGATTGTCTTTATCTTTACGCAATAGACCATAAGAATAAGACTTATCAGGTGCTTCAGATCAGCCGTGAGACCATGTGCGACGTCCAGACATATACGACAGGTGGTCAGCCTTTCGGTGTGGACAAGATGCAGATATGCCTTGCACACAGCTACGGCAAGAATGAGAGGGAGAGATGCCTCAATACTGTAGATGCTGCATCAACTCTTCTTTTTGATATACCAATCACTCATTATGTCTCTTTCGGCATGGATTCCATTGGCGTTTTGAATGATAAGGTTGGCGGAGTCACAGTTACCGTACCTGCAGGAGAAGGCCTTTCTGAGGTAGATCCTGCATTCGTTGACGGTGCAACCATCACTCTTGACGGTAAGCAGGCAGAACTCTTTGTAAGAACACGTTATGTGCTTAAGAATGATCACAATGAGCCCCGTATGGCGCGTCAGGAGATCTTCATGAAAGCCTTTAAGGAACAGGCTAAAGCAAAGATGGAAGCAGATCAGAACTTTGCGCCTTCATTGCTGCTTGCGCTTTCAGATAACATGTACAGCGACATGAGTGCTAACGATCTTTCCAATCTTGCAGCAAAACTCAGAGAATATAAGGACTTAGGCACGCTCACAACCATAGGAGAGATAGTTGAAGAAGGCCCCGGTCATTTATTCCGTGAGTTCTATGTCAATAAAGAAGATCTGCAGAAGAAGGTAATAGAGCTCTGCTACGAGCCTAAGTCAGAGGGTTGATGTCTTAATATACAAAGAAAAATCTATAATATTTAAGATTTTGTGTATTTAATATCCTCAAATCTCTTTTTTATTATTTATATATATAGTAGAATTTCAGTGTGCTAACCATCGGTTAGCACTCTGTTTTCTATGGGTTTGCGGTCGTCGACTTTGTGCGCGTTGTAAGTTTGTAGATTTTGATCTTAAACGCGAAGAACACTCTTCGTGTGCGTAAGCATACTATTTAATTCTTGACAGGGAGGGGAACCTAAGAATGTATAAGAGAAATGCTCAGGGCTGGTCCAGGCATTTTGATTTCATGTTAGTAGACGTCATCAGTCTGCTTTTGGCATTCATATTGGCTGTATACATTAGAAGTCACCTCTGGGCATTCAATTTCCCAATTTACCGTTTCTTAGCAATGTCCCTCATTTTGTCGGATTTTGCTGTTATTGCTCTTAATAACTCCCTCCATGATGTAGTTAAACGCAGTCTGTACGTTGAAGCGGTTCAGACTTTTAAGCATGCATTCTTAGTATTTGCTTTAATAATCATCTACACTTTTGCTACTCAGACCGGTGATAATTATTCACGTATAATTCTATTCTTGTGTTTCGGATTCCACATGGTATTTGGTTTCATAACTCGAATACTTTGGAAGATCCTTATCAGGAATGTAGATATGCGTTTGGGTGCAAGGAGAAGTGTCCTTGTTGTCGTTACGCTTGCAACTGCTGAAGACATCCTCAAGCGTTTATCCGGAGACAAATTTGCTGACTATAAGATCGTAGGTGTAGTTGTCGTTGAACCTTATGAGGAAGAAACACTATGTGGATTCCCTGTTGTAGCAAATCTTGATACTGCTGCAGATTACATAGTCAGAGAATGGGTAGATTCAGTTTATATAGATGCACCTCTTAATAACGAGAAAGTATTAAATCTTATGGATGATTGTGCAGTAATGGCAGTACCCACACACTATCACGTACCCAATATGAGCAGAAGTGGCGTAAAGCGTTTCTCAGAGAAGATGGGCGGTACTACGGTTCTGACATCTTCTATAAACTATGCCACGCCACTGCAGGCATTTGTTAAGCGAGTGTTTGATATCTGCGCTGGATTAGTAGGAAGCATGATGGCATTACTGATTATGGCAATTGTGGGACCGATAATTAAGAAACAGTCACCGGGACCTATCTTGTTCTCTCAGGAGCGTGTCGGTCAGAACGGTAAGCACTTTAAGATGTATAAGATTCGTTCTATGAGGCTTGATGCTGAAGAGCATAAGAAAGAACTCATGGATCAGAATCGTGTTAAAGATGGTATGATGTTCAAGCTTGATTTTGACCCGAGAATAATCGGCAATGAGATTCTTCCTGATGGAACCAAAAAGACCGGTATTGGGGAATTCATCAGAAAGACATCATTAGATGAATTCCCGCAGTTCTTCTGTGTGCTTACAGGTGTTATGTCAACCGTAGGCACAAGACCTCCTACGCTTGATGAGTACAAGAAATATAAGTATCACCATAGAGCAAGAATGTCTGTTAAACCTGGGGTAACCGGTATGTGGCAGGCAAGCGGACGTAGTGAGATAACTGATTTTGAGGAAGTTGTCAGATTAGATACTGAGTATATTGCAAACTGGAGTTTGAGTCTTGATTTTAAGTTAATACTCAAGACGATTGGTGTTGTTCTTAAACATAAGGGTGCAATGTAAGTATCACAATTCTATTTAATTATGAATATAGCAATGTTTGGACAAAAGCATATATTATCTCGTGAAGGTGGCGTCGAGATTGTAGTAAAAGAACTTGCTACTCGAATGACTGAAAGAGGCCATGAAGTAACCTGTTATGATCGTCATACAAAACATGTTAGCGGTGAGGATATTGAAAAACGAAATGAATACAAAGGTGTAAGAATAAAGAGTGTCTTCACCGTTGATAAAAAAGGTCTTGCTGCTATGACTAGTTCTTTTTCAGCCGCTATATGTTCTGCTTTTGGTAAGTATGATGTTGTTCATATTCATGCTGAAGGCCCTGCGGCAATGTGTTGGATTCCTCATCTTTTCCGTAAACGTGTGATAGTAACAGTTCATGGTTTAGATTGGGCTCGCGCAAAGTGGGGCGGATTTGCCACTAAGTATATCAAGTGGGGCGAAAAAGTAGCAGTAAAAAGAGCAGACGAGATAATTGTTTTATCTCAAAGTGTACAGAATTATTTTGAAAAGACTTATGGTCGTAAAACAGTATATATACCTAATGGTGTTAGCAAGCCTGAATTACGTGAAGCAGTTGAGATTAAGAAAAGATGGAATTTGAATAAAGATGATTATGTTCTTTTCCTCGGGCGTATTGTACCTGAAAAGGGCTTGAGATATTTAGTTGAAGCATGGAACGGAATAGATACAAATAAAAAACTTGTGATTGCAGGTGGTAGTTCTGATTCTGATTCTTTTATGAAGGAATTAATAGAACTTGCTGGTGATAATGTGATTTTTACTGGATTCCAGCAGGGAAGAGTATTAGAAGAACTCTATTCCAATGCGTATATTTATTGTCTTCCTTCGGATCTTGAAGGCATGCCTTTGAGTCTGCTAGAGGCTATGAGTTATGGGAATTGTTGTGTCGTAAGTGATATACCTGAATGTACTGAAGTAGTTGAAGATAGTGCTGTTGTTTTTCCACGCAGAAATGTTGATGAATTGAAGCGTATTTTACAATCATTGCTTAATAATCAACAACAAGTTATTTCATATAAAAAAAATGCTGCTGAGTTTATATGTCAGAAATATGATTGGAATAGCGTTGTTTCTAGAACACTACGTTTATATGAAGATTAATTTTGTTGGAGAGAATTATGAGAATTTTGTTGATTGATAATTACCCAGAATATCGAGCTGTTAGTAATAGTACATATAATCTTCAAGAACTTGGACTTGCTAAAGCTTTGGTTAGAGCGGGACATGTATGTGATATCCTTTTTTGGACTAATAAAGATGAATCAGAAGTTAGAATTCCAATTAATGGGAAGAATTCTAGTGGGATTTGTGTGTATTATCGCAGAGGTAAAACAGCTTTAAAAAATACAATATACTCAGGATGTAATAAGTTGTTTGAATCTTATGATATTCTTCAACCATGCGAATATAATCAGATGCAAGCTTGGATTTTAGCTAAACGCTATCCAAATAAAACAATTATATATCATGGACCGTATTATTCGCCTTTTAACAAACGATACAATTTAGCTTGTAAGATATTTGATTTGCTCTTTTTGAATAGATATATAAAACTAGGAACTCCTTTTGTGGTTAAGAGTGAGTTAGCTAAACAATTCCTTATTGGTAAAGGAATAGCTAGCAATAATATATCTGTTGCCGGAGTAGGTATTGATGTTGATATGTTAGAGTCAAATGAACAATTGAGTGAGAATCAGTTTTATCTTGATATGAAAAATGGAACTTCTTATCCCAAGATTTTGTACATTGGGAAGATAGAACCAAGAAGAAGAACGGATTTTCTTTTTGATGTATTTTTTAAAGTGTTACAAGAAATCCCCGATTCATCTTTGTACATGATTGGTGATGGTGAAGACAATTATGTAAATGGTGTAATGGAGTATGCAAAATCATTAAAAATACAAGATAAGATTATTTGGAAGAGAAAGATGGAACAAAAGTATCTATCTAATATTTATAAATTGGGTGACTTTTTTATATTACCAACAGAATATGAGATTTTTGGCATGGTCCTTTTGGAAGCGATGTATTATAGAAATGTTGTTGTTACAACTGATAATGGTGGCTCTTCGACTTTAATTGATACTGGAAAGAATGGTTTTGTACTCGATAGTTTTGATGCAGATAAGTGGGCCGATTTGATTTTGAAAATGTCTAAACAAACTGTTAAATGTGAACAAATAAAAGATAATGCACGTGAAACAATTAATTCAAACTTTAGATGGGATAGTTTAGTTGACACTTTTATAAATCAATATATAAGTCTTTTAAATAGTCATAAATGAAATACGGAGAACTATATGAAAATATTGCTAGTTAATAAGTTTCATTATCTTAAAGGCGGATCAGAAACTTATTATTTTGGTTTAGATGAAATGCTGCGTGCACATGGTCATCAAGTTATTCATTTTGCTATGCAAGATAATAACAATCTTCCAAGTCCAACCGCTGATTCATTTATTACTAACGTTGATTTTAATTCAATTAGTGGTATTAGCAATAAACTACGTGCAGTCAAGAATATGTTCTACTCTAGGGAAGCTTATGACAAGATGAAAAAACTTCTTAAAGAAGAAAAACCTGATATAGTTCATTTAGGTTTAGTTCATAAGCAGATTACTTATTCTATTATTGACGCAATTAAAGAGTTCAATATTCCAATTGTTCAAAGTGTACATGATCCTATATTTGTTTGTCCTAATTATATGTTGCATACATGTGGGAAGAATTGCGAAAAATGTGTAGATGGTTCACCATTTAATTGCACAATTAATAAGTGTGTAGATAATTCTTTTGCAAAAAGCCTTTTGTCTTCATTAGAAAACAAATATATTAAAAAGCATAAATGGTATGATGACATAGATTTGTTTATTACCGAATGCAGATTCTATGAAGGAATATTGAAAAGAGCTCAGTTTACCAATTCCGAGATTAAGACTATTGTCAATTTTCTCCCTCCATCAAAAACTATAGTTAATAACTTGAGTATTGGTGATTACTTTTTGTTTTTTGGAAGATTTAGTGTTGAAAAAGGTATTATTACACTTATTAAAGCACATGCGGAATCAAATGTTAACATTCCTTTAGTGCTTGTCGGTGGCGGACCTGAAGAAGCAAAGATTAAACAATTTGTTAGTGATAATGGATTACAGAATCGTGTGATTTTTCAAGGTTATGTCTACGGTGAGAAGATGGTATCTTTGCTTGATAAAGCAAGAGCTGTGATTGTACCATCTGAATGGTATGAGTGCTGTCCATATTCTATTATTGAAGCAATGGCGAGAAGCAGGATTGTAATTGCTAGTAATGTTGCAGGGTTGCCGGAACTTGTTAAGGATAAAAAAACAGGCTATTTATTTGAGTCACAAGATGTTACTGCACTGGCTAGTGTTTTGAAAACTGTCGAAAATTTGCCAGATAAAACTATTGAGCAAATGGAATTTAATACATACAATTATGCTCGCTCTTTATTTGATGCAGAATCATATTATCAAAATCTATTTTCTGAGTATAAAAGATTGATAAAAAACAAAGAGGATAAAAAATGTCATTAGTCAAGAAATTGATTGAGTCTTGGTTAAATACTTCTGGTAATGTTAATACAACAGAAGAAATTCTGTCTTGGATAAACTCATTAAATGAAAGTACATATGTAAATATTAATGAATGTTGCTTTAGTGAAGATTCTTTTTGGTTTTTCGATGCCAAGATAGGTGAAATTCGTAATCAGAAGAGTAGTTTTTTTTCGATAAAAGGTATTAGGGAAACTGCAGATAATGGTATTGTTATTGAGCAACCTATTATTCTTCAACCTGAAATTGGATATTTAGGCATTATCTGCAAGGAAATTAATGGCGTTCTCAATTTCTTAATGCAAGCCAAAATAGAACCAGGTAACATTAATTGTGTACAAATCTCACCTACAATTCAAGCTACCAGAAGCAATTTTACAAGAGCTCACGGTGGAAAATCTCCGACATACTTGGAGTTCTTCGAGCATGCTGAGAAATATAAAATAATATATGATCAGGTTCAGTCAGAGCAGGGATCTCGATTTTATAAGAAGCGAAATCGCAATATGATTTTGATTGTTGATGAGGATATCCATGTTTATCCGAACTATATGTGGATGACTCTTGGACAGATAAAAAAACTGCTCGAAATTGATAACCTTGTAAATATGGATACAAGAACGGTTATTTCTGGAATTCCATTTATCACAGAAAAAAAAAGTGAAGAAGAAAAAAGAAGTCTATTAAATCTCTTTGGTGATGAAAGCTTATTTCATTCTTTATTCGATACTAGTCTACAAAATAGACTGCCATCAGTCTTCCATAAAATTAATAATTTCAAAATGTTTAGTGACTTTAAGACTGAGTATTTGTCATTAAACAAATTAAATGATTGGGTTGTTGATGAATATGGTTGTACTTGTAATAAACCCGCTGATTTTATGGTCCGGTATTATAACATTGAAATAAATGGACGAGAAGTTGAGTGTTGGTCACAACCACTTTTTAAAGCAATAGGGAAAGCAACTTTTGGCCTTTTTACAAGAGTAAATAAATCTGGTGTCCGTGAGTTTCTTGTTCGCTTAAAACATGAAATTGGGTTGTGCGATGTGGTGGAATTAGGTCCAACCGTTCAATGGGATCCAACGCATAATTCGTTTGACGATTCTGATTTAATTGAAGAAATGTTTCGCGATAAAATTATTAAGAATAAAGACATTAAAGTTGATGTTGTTTTGTCAGAAGAGGGTGGGAGATTCTATCATGAACAAAACAGGAATATTATAATTGAATTCTTTGATAACAATGATTCCGATGTTCTTGATGATTACATTTGGTTGGATTATGGCACTTTGAATTATTTAATACAGTCCAATAATTTTGTGAATATACAATTGCGAAACTTGCTTTCTTTAATCAAGCTTTAATACTTACAACAATAGTTTTACATAATGGGTCAATCAATTTAATTTTGAAGGGAGAATATATGATACCGTTTAATAAAGCAACAATCACTGCATTAGAAGAAGAATACTTGGTTGACGCTTTGCACAATAGTAAGCTTTCAGGTGATGGCAAGTATACTGCGAAAGTTTATGAATTGCTTAGAGCTAGATTTGGTTATAAGAATGTGCTCTTGACAACGTCAGGTACTACTGCTTTAGAGATGACTGCGCTCTTAATAGATCTTGAGCCTGGAGATGAAGTTATTGTGCCTTCTTTTACTTTTTCTTCAACTGTAAATGCTTTTCTATTAAGACGAGCAAAACCCGTTTTTTGTGATATAAGACCCGATACATTTAATATGGATGAAAAATTAATAGAAGGCTTGATTACACCAAAAACTAAAGCCATTTATTGTGTTGATTATGCAGGTGTACCATGTGATATGGATGTTATTAATGATATAGCTAAAAGACATGGCCTATATGTTATTGAAGATGCCGCTCAGTCTATAGGATCAACTTATAAAGGCCGGTTTACAGGAACACTTACAGAATTTAGTTGTTTTTCGTTTCACGAGACAAAGAATTATGTCATGGGTGAAGGTGGTGCGTTAATTTTAGATAATGATAAATATGTTGATCGTGCAGAAATAATCAGAGAAAAAGGAACAAATAGAAGACAAGTGCTTAAAGGATGGGTCGATAAGTATACATGGCATGATATAGGATCTTCTTTTTTGCCATCTGATTTATTAGCTGCTATTCTTTGTGCCCAATTTGAAAGATTTGAAGAAATAATGAATAAAAGGCTTTCTTTATGGAATATATATCATGAACAACTTGAGTTGTTGGAAAAAGATGGCTATTTACGTCGCTCTTATATTCCTGATTATGTTGAACACAATGGTCATATGTACAATATTGTTTTACCTTCGGATGAAATAAGAACCGGATTAGTCGATTTTTTGAAAAAGAATGGCATTATGGCATACATTTGCTATGTTCCGTTACACTCTTCGCCTATGGGTCAAAAGTTAGGGTATGGTGTAAATGATTGTCCAATCACAGAAGATATGGGGCATAGAGTATTAAGATTGCCTCTGTATTATGATATGGATTTGCGTGATGCTGAACTTGTAGTTTCTAAAATAAATGAGTATATGAGGTAATTTATTAATCCATATTTTATTGTTTTGGATAATGAAGAGGAGTTAAGTATGACATCAGATAAAAAGCTAAATGGGACTGTGATTGTAACTTATCGTTGTAATGCGCGTTGTTCAATGTGTAATAGATATAAAGCACCTTCAAAACCTGAGGAAGAGATTTCTATTGAAACAATACGAAAACTACCTAAGATGTATTTTACAAATATAACTGGTGGAGAACCTTTTATTCGTACGGATCTTCCTGAAATTGTACGAGAGTTATATAAACATTCTGATCGTATAGTTATTTCAACAAATGGTTTTTTTACTGATCGTATTGTAGCGCTTGCAAAAGAGTTTCCGCAAATTGGCATCAGGATTTCTATTGAAGGTCTAGAAAAGACAAATAATGAGATTCGAGGGTTGGAAAATGGTTATCAACGTGGTTATCAGACGCTCAAGAAACTAAGAGAAATGGGAATGAAAGATGTCGGATTTGGTATGACCGTCCAAGATAAGAATGCTCCTGACTTAGTACCACTTTATGATATTTCAAATGAGATGGGGATGGAGTTTGCTACTGCAAGTTTACATAATAGTTTCTATTTTGTTGAAGCTAAAAATATAATTCATGATCGTCCCATGGTTGCAGAGAATTTTGAGCGTTTAATTAATAAATTATTGAAGTCAAAATCTCCCAAAAAATGGTTTCGCGCATATTTCAATCATGGCTTAATTAATTACATATATGGACAGCCGAGACTTTTACCTTGTGATATGTCTTTTGACACTTTCTTTATAGATCCTTATGGTGATGTAATGCCATGTAATGGTACAAAAGATAAAGAAGTCATGGGCAACTTAAATAGACAAAGTTGGGATGAACTATGGAATAGTCAAGAAGCGGAAAATGTTCGCACAAAAGTTCGTTGTTGTGATAGGCAATGTTGGATGATTGGTTCTGTAAGTCCAGCTATGCATAAGTATATATGGAAACCAGCTTTGTGGGTTATTAAACACAAATTTAGAAGCCTATTTTGCGATCACCCATATTCATTTTATGAGAACAAAATATGTTGTGATTATCGAGATGGAAGAGTTACCAAAGAACAATTAGATAAGTGTAGTACTTGTGATTTTAATGCTGTCATTAATAACGGTCTTAGTGAAGCTTCTAAAGCACAGTTAATTGGAAAATCAGGTGAAGAAATAGTAGATGCAGATATTGCAGCACAATTAGGAAAAGACAATGTTGAAAAATAACTACATGTATATACAAGCTGTTTTAACTAAATCGAAAGCAGGTGATTTTTAATGCATTTGCGCATTCGCACTACTAAAGACTTGGTGCAAAATATTGGAATTGCCTTATTCATTTTCTTTTTTCTTACTGTTGATTTTAGATCATTCATATTTCATAATGTCGCAATTGCATATTGCTTTGCTTTAATCAATCTGGTTTTACTGTTCTTAGGGACAAAAACGAGGTTCGATTTTCGGATTAATCAAATTACTGCGCTTTGGATTATTTCTATTGCTTTTGTTATTCGTTCAGGTGAAATGTCTTTAATTGTAAAGTATTCTTTTGGCCTTTTTTTACTTTATTGTTTTTCTACTACATTTGGTACCGGAACAAAAACTGTTAAGATATTTGTAGTTTTTGGATTAATATTTGCTACTACTAGTTTCTTTTTCAGTATATTTCCTGAAGTGTATATCAATAATGTTGTTCCACATTTAGAAGAATATTTAAGAACTGCCGCAGTGTATATGATTAATAGTAAACGTTATCCTGGACTTACTGGTAATTATGGTACTAATGGCATATATCTTTCTTTTGGTGTTGGAGCAGCTTTTTCGTGTTATGTAACTAGTGAATCTAAAAGGTATAAGAGAATATACTTGATTTTCAGTGCTATATGTTTTGCGGCTCTTTTATTAATAGGTAAACGAGCTCACTTAGTGTTTAGTGCAATAGCTTGTTTTATTGTATATTGGATTTCGAATAATCAGAATCAATCTAAAAGATTTGTAAGAGTTATTGGTCTATTATTAGTTGCGTTATCTTTTGTAGAAATAGGAATTAACGTTATTCCCTCTCTCTCGAACACATTTGATCGCTTTGTTCAAACCGCTAGTTCTGGCGATTTTTTAATGTCAAGAGGATTGTTTTACGTTTATGCTTTATCCATATTTCGTCAGTATCCTATATTTGGAATCGGTTGGCGAAAAATTATGATTTTGAATGAAGCTGATGTGCACAATATATATATTCAGTTGCTTGCAGAAACTGGATTAGTGGGTTTCCTGTTTTACGTTTCTTTATTTGTTTATGGTTTGTATTTGAGTATAAAAGAGTTTAATTGGATTTCTAAGCATTTAAACAATGAAACGAGAAAATACTTTTGCTTGCTTTCATTTTCAACTTTTTATATCTGTTTTTTTGTTTTATACGGTTTAACTGGTAATCCTTTATATGATGAGCAAACTTTTTATGTTTTTATGATGACGTATGGTGCTGTATTGTATTTTCGTAAATATCGTAAGAATTTGGAAATCAATACTGTTAATGAATGTGATTTGATAAATGATAGCAAGTATCAAGATGTATAAGTTATATTTCTTTTGATTTTTGGAGGTTATATGGGACGTGTACATATTTTGACTTTTCATCGAGCAATTAATTATGGTGCTGTTCTTCAATGTTATGCTCTTCATAAAACTATTAATAAAATGACTGATTGCGACGTAATTGATTATTCTAAAACTATAAAATCTAATATTCCTAGTATTAAATCATGGGTTAAATCAATTTTGGTTTTCCGAAGGGAAAGAATTAAAAGAAATAAGTTTAGATCATTTATAGATAAAAATATAATACTGACTGATAGAATAGATTCGTATGATGGTTTATGTAGTTTTCCATGGGATAAAACTGATATTTTCTGTGTAGGTAGTGATCAGGTATGGAATTGGGATTTTACTAAAGGCGATAAAGCTTACTTTTTGGAATTTGCTCCAGCAGAATGTAAGAAGTTTTCTTATGCTGCTAGTATTGGCCAAGACTTAGATGATGAGCATATAGAATTATTTAAGAATGAATTAGCTGATTATGTAGGAGTTTCTATAAGAGAAGCTTCTGCTTGTGATTTGTTGAAATCCAACGGACTTTCCTGTCAACATAATATGGATCCAGTATTTCTTTTGAGCAAAGAAGAGTGGGGATCGATAAGTAATTCTGTTAGAGATGAAGATTCTCCGTTTGTTTTGGTTTATCTATTGCAGAAAGCGCCTAATCTTTTAAAAGCTGCAAGTGAATATGCTCAGAAATGTGGTAAACGAATTGTTTTTATTTCAACGGGTCTTAGAAAAGATATTAAAGGTGAGTATATAGTAAAGTGTGGACCAGAAGAATTCTTAAGGTATTTTATGATGGCAGATGCTGTTTTTACAAACTCGTTTCATGGAGTATCTTTTTCAATTTTGTTTAATAAAGAGTTTTATTTTGAACTATTGCAGGATGGAACAAAGACTAATAGTCGGTTGTTGAATATTGTTGAAATGTTTGGCCTACAGAAACAAAACATTCGACTTAATTCTTATAATGATAATACGATTGATTATCATGCAATTAATGAAAAAATTACTATGAAACGAATCGAATCGATAACTTATCTTAAGAATTGTATTTTTAATTGAATTAATCTTAGTATGTTTAAAACATTAAAAGACAAGTATTTCAGTTTATCTGTTCAAGTTAGAGCTAGTTTATGGTTTATTGCTTGTACAGTCCTTTTAAAGGGCATTTCATTTATTACTGTACCTATTTTTACTCGTATTATGACAACGGAACAGTATGGTATATATAATGTGTATTTAACTTGGTACGAAATGACTGTAGTTGTTGCTACTTTAAGTTTGGATACATGTGCTTATATGAATTCGTTGACAAAATATGAAGGGAAAGAAAAAGATGTTGCGCAATACTCTCTTTTAGAATTAGCTTTTTTTGTTACTGCGATTATTAGCGTTATTGTATTAATACTCATTAATCAAGTATCTGTGTTGATAAAGCTTCCAAAAGAGCTTGTTGTTTTAATGTTGATTCAAGTCTTTTTTACGCCGGCTGTGAATTTTTGGTTGGTAAAGAAGAGATTTCAGTTTAAGTATATTAGTTTAGTAGTCGTTTCTATATCTATGGCAATGTTTAATTCGCTGTTAGGCATTGTTTTCGTTTTGAATGCCAATGAAAACAATCAAGCAACGCTGCGTATTGTTTCTATTGTTTTAGTTCAAATCGTATTTGGATTAGGACTGTTTCTTGCTTTGAATAAGGGTACAGCTTTTACTCTTTCTACAAAATATTGGAAATGGGGTATAGCATTACATATACCGATTTTACCCCATATGCTTTCTTTGAAGATTTTAGGATCTGCTGATCGAATAATGATTAATAATATGATTGATTCAACTGCCGCTGCTTTATATAGTGCGGTTTTTTCAATTGCAATAGTAGTTAATCTTGTTAAAACAAGCATTATTGATGCAATTAGGCCATGGATTTATCAGAAACTTAAGGAGAACGATACTGACAATGTTCAACATGTATTAAATGGGGTTCTTCTATTTGTATTTTTGCTTACTTTGGCTTTTGTAGCGTTTGCACCAGAAGTTATATATTTTGTTACGCCCGCTAAATATCATGCCGCGGTTTATTGCGTTCCACCAGTAATGATTAGTTCATATTTTACATTTTTGTATAGTATCTATTCTATTATTGAATTGTATTATGAAGAAACCAAAAAGATAATGATAGCTTCTGTGACAGCTGCTGTTTTAAACATTTTGCTCAATTATTTGTTTATTCCATTATTCGGATATATAGCTGCAGCGTTTACTACATTAGTTTGTTATATTTTTTTAGCTATTCTTCATTATTATATGATGCGCAGCGTTTTGAAAAATAAAAAGAATAATATGTTGTTGTTTGATAATAGAATTGTTTTATTATTAAGTGTTGTCTTGATTGGAATGCTTTTTTTGTTTGAAGTTTTATATGATCATCTATTGTTCAGATATTTAGCAGTTATAATATTATTGTGTTTAATAGTTTTTAAACGCAAATATTTTATTGAATTTTTTACATCAATAAAGAGTAAAAAGACATCTTAATAATCTCAATTTTGTAATTTGTTTTTGGGTGTTTAAATGAGTTGTTTGGAAATAACAAAAGTGTTTGCTGTACGTATAAAGGATGATAGTATTTTGATGCAAAGCTCTTCTGGCGGTGCTTTTACGGCATTTGCTAACTTTGTGTTGGATAATGGAGGGGCTGTTGCTTGTGTTGTATATGATTATCAAGCACATTGTGCAAAGTATGATTTAATTGATTCAAAGAAAGAATTAAGCAGAGCACGTGGTTCAAAGTATATACAAAGTTTTACAAATGATATTTTTCAAAAAGCATATAACTGGATTCGGGAGAATTCAGATAAAATACTTTTGTTTGTTGGTACTGGATGTTATGCAGACGGATTTAGAAAATATGCTATACAAAAGAGAATTATAGATAGAGTTCTGATTGTTGATATTGTTTGTCATGGCACTCCGAGTCCACAAATATGGACTGATTATGTATTAAGTTTGCAGAATAATCATAATATTGATGAAGTGAATTTTAGGGCTAAGATTAAAAATGATGGATGGAGGGATCCAACTTCGTATGTCAAATTGGATGAGAAAATACATAAAATAAATGATTATATGAAGGTTTTCTATGAGGGCTATATTCTTAGACCATCTTGTTATAAATGTCAATATGCTTCAACTAGTCGTAAAGTGGATATAACAATTGGCGATTTTTGGCATATTGAAGACAAATTGCCTGAGTTTTATGATTGCAGAGGCAATTCGTTAGTGTTAATTCATACAAAAAAGGGCTTCGATTTCTTTGAAAGCATTAAGCATGATATTGAATTTGAAGAAAGTTGTATTGAAGATTCGCTACAGAATAATCTTATTAAACCTACGAGTGCACCACCTAATCGCAGTGAGTTTTGGGATGATTATAATCGTATGGGCATCAAAAAAACGATAAGAAAGTATGGACATACTTCATTTATAAAGAAAGTTAGCTATAGAATAAAAAAATACATATAAGAATTTGTTATCTAATAGTTATATTGTTGATTTTTGTTTCTGAATATTATGAATAAGTTACCTGTTTTATTTAATGACGAATACGAATGTTGTGGCTGTTCGGCATGCTATGCTATATGTCCTAAGCAAGCAATCATTATGACGAAGAATTTAGAAGGTTTTCTTTATCCTGTTGTTCAAGCTGATTTGTGTGTGTGTTGTTATAGTTGTTTGTCTGTATGTCCGTTGAAAAGTGATTTATGATGGTTACAGTTTATTAAGTCATTGGAGGAATAAATGAGAATAGGTGTTATATGTCCTTCTGAAATCGCAATACGAAGATTCATGCCTGCATTAATGAAATGCCCTGGATTTCAGTTTGCTGGAATTGGTGTATTTTCAAAATGTGAACGATTTGGAAGTGAAGAGGTTGATGATAATATTTTTAAAGAAATTAGAAATCGAGAATTAGAAAAGGCTAGAGTTTTTTTATCGGATTATGGCGGAAAACTATATGAAAGCTATGAGGCAATAGCTACTGCTGAAGATATTGATGCACTATATATTCCGTTGCCTCCGGCACTACATTTTAAGTGGGCTAAGTTAGCTCTTTTAAACGGAAAGCATGTATTGATTGAAAAACCAGCAACAATTTCTGCTGATGAATGTAATGAATTAATTCAAATTGCAACTAAAAACAATTTGGCTATTCATGAAAACTACATGTTTGTTTTTCATAATCAGATTACGGCTATTGATGACATTGTCAAAAATGGTGAAATTGGCGATGTTCGTTTGTATCGCATTTGTTTTGGATTTCCCAAAAGAATGCTAAACGATTTTCGATATAATAAAAACCTAGGCGGTGGTGCATTGTATGATGCTGGTGGATATACAATACGATATGCTGTAAGACTTTTAGGCAATACTGCAAAGTTGAAATATGCGCAATCGAATTATATTAATGGTTTTGATGTAGATATGTATGGATCAGCTGCATTAGTTAATTCTGACGGAATAACAGCTCAGGTTGCTTTTGGTATGGATAACGATTATAAATGTGAGCTTGAAATCTGGGGGAGTAATGGCTGTATTAAAACCGGAAGGATTCTTACAGCTCCAGTTGGTTTTACTCCTCAAGTTATTATTTCAAAGGGTAACGATTCATGCGTTGTTGATTTGCCTTCTGATGATACATTTTATAAATCAATATTGCATTTTGAAAATTGTATTATTAATCATCAAATCCGTAATGATCAATTTGAAATTATTAAGCGTCAAGCTGAATTGATAGACGAATTTAAAGAGTACACCCATATTTTGTAAATTTTATGTCATTATTTAATAGGTTAATTAATAAGATTAAACATGAGATCCTTCGACTCATTGTTACAAAAAAAAGATGGGAATATGGGGTCACTAGTGAAAAGAGAGATTATGAGCTAATTGTTTCTTTAACAAGTTATCCCAAGCGTTTTTGTGATTTGGAATTGTGTCTAAAATCTTTGGCTATTCAATCATTTAAGCCGAATAGGATTATTCTATGGTTAGGAAATGATTCGGATGAAAATGATGTTGATCATTTATCACGAAAATATAATGAATATGGTATTGAAATATACAGAGATAGGGATAAAAATTTGTTTTCTCATAAAAAGTATTATTATCCGTTTTTAATGTATCCTGAATCTATTATTGTTACAGCAGATGATGATTTGATTTATCCAGCTGATTGGTTATCTTCGCTATATTCATCTTATAAAAAGCATCCGACATGTATTTCTGCAAGACGTGTACATAAGATTATGTGGGATTCCAATAACAATTTTTTGCCATATAACGATTGGAAAGGTGAAATCAAACAGAATAATCCTTCGATGTGTCTTCTTGCTACTACTGGAGCAGGAACTTTATTTCCGCCTTCATGTTTAAGTGATGAGGTTTTGAATTACAATGTCTTTCTTAAATATGCTAGATCTGCTGATGATATTTGGATAAAGATAATTTCAGTTTTAAGTAATGTTAAAACTGTTTGGGCTCCCAATAATATGATTATGCCTACAACTATTAATACAAATCAAGTTGATGCGTTGTCGTTTGAAAATGTTGATAATAATGTGAATGATGTTGTTTTTAGGGAACTTTGTGAATATTACTCTTTAGATACTGGAAATTTTATTGAGTGAGTATTAGATTTTCGCGTTATGAGAATTAGTCGTAATTGCTTAGGGGCTTCTGTCAATTCAAGAAATATTTCTATTGATGCTTTGAAAGCTGTCTGTGCTTTTTTGGTTATTTGTATTCATGCACCATTCCCGACTACCCTTGGTGAATACATAACAGCGATTTCTAGAATTGCTGTGCCTGTGTTCTTTATTATTTCTGGATTCTATTATCGCTATGATAAATCAAAACATCAAATCAGAAAAATACTTATGCTCTTTTGTTTTTCCAACATCTTGTATTTTAGTTACTATTTATTGATTTCCGTGCTACGTGGTAATCTTTTTTCATATCTTGAAGATACGTTCTGTTTTAGTAATCTGTTGAATTTCGTGTTTTTTAATGATTCGCTATTCCAATCTCATTTATGGTATTTAGGGGCGATTTTGTATACATTGCTTTTTGTGAGTGTTTTAATATATTTTAAAGATAGATTTGGTTTTAATCCAATTATTCAAAGAGTGTTATATTGTTTTATTCCTGTTCTTTTGATTTGCGACTTGCTTTTTGGGAAGTATTCTCTTCTTATTCTTCAAGTTTCTATTCCTCATATTTGGGTTAGAAATTGGCTTTTTGTCGGATTACCCTATTTTTCTATTGGAATGTTGATTCGAAAGAATGAAGAATGGATCATTAAACATGTCAACTATAGTGTTGTATTCTTGTTTCTTATAATTGGTTGTATAGGTACTATTCTAGAGAAATCTATTTTGGTTTATATCGGCAAAAACGCCATAAGAGATCACTATCTATCTACAACGATTCTAGCAGTATCAGTTTTTATTTTTTTCGTATTTATGATGGTTTCAAAACTTCTAAAACTATCGTATGTTGGTGAACACTTTTCGACATGGATTTATGTTTTACATCCAATTGTTTTGGATATAATCAATTTAATAACTAAAAGATTTGGCGCATTATTTAATAATTGTTTCAATTGGGTTAGACCTCTGATTGTATATTTTGCTACGATTTTGTTAATTGCTTTAATTAATAAAATGCATATATTAATCGCAAAATATACTATTAATTCACAATATTAGTAAACTGTAATATGAAAATCAGAAAGAAGGTGAAGTGATTATGAAAGGAATAATTCTTGCAGGTGGTGCTGGGACAAGGCTATATCCGTTGACACTAGTTACTTCTAAACAACTGCTTCCGGTTTACAATAAACCTATGATTTATTATCCCCTTTCTACACTTATGCTAGCTGAGATTAAGGATATTCTAATAATTAGTACTCCTGAGGATACGCCAAGAATTCAACAATTGCTTGGCGATGGTAATTCGTTTGGCATTAATCTTTCGTATGCTATTCAAGATAAACCTGAAGGTCTTGCTCAAGCTTTTATTATTGGCAAAGACTTTATAGGTGATGATAGTTGCGCTATGGTTCTTGGTGATAATATTTTTTACGGAAATGGTTTAAGTCATAAGCTTATTACTGCTCGTAGAAAAGCAGAGGCAGGTCAAGCGTGTGTTTTTGGTTATTATGTTGAAGATCCCGAACGATTTGGGATTATGGAGTTGTCTAGGCTTGATAGAAGTTTAGATGACGGAGTTGTAAATGTAGTTTCTGTAGAAGAAAAACCTAATAACCCTAAATCAAATTACGCTATAGTTGGTTTATACTTCTACCCTAATGGCGTAAGTAGAATGGCTGAAAAAGTAAAACTATCGAATCGTGGTGAATATGAGATTACATCATTAAATGATATGTATTTGCGCGAAGGAAGATTATATGCTCAATTGTTAGGTCGTGGCTTTTCGTGGATGGATGCTGGTACTGTTGATAGTTTAAGAAATGCAACAAATTTCGTTTGTATGATTGAACAGTATCAAGGAATGACTATTTCTGCTCCTGAAGAAATTGCATATCATCTTGGCTGGATCGATGATGCTAAATTGAAAACTTGTGCTGAAAGATATGGCAAGAGTCCTTACGGTGAGCATTTAAGAGCTGTTCTTGAAGGCAGAGTAATTTTATGAGTTTTATGTGAGGCATAGAATATGATTGTTTTTGTAACAGGCGGAGCCGGCTTCATCGGCGGAAACTTTATTCACTATCATCTTAAAGAGCATCCTGAAGATAGAGTTGTATGTGTAGATAAGCTTACTTATGCTGGCAATCTTTCTACTCTTGCACCTGTAATGGATAATCCTAATTTCAGATTCGTTAAACTTGATATCTGTGACAGGGAAGGGGTAATGAAACTCTTCGAAGAAGAGAATCCTGATGTTGTAATCAACTTTGCAGCTGAATCCCATGTTGACAGAAGTATTGAGAATCCGGGAATCTTCCTTCAGACAAATATTATTGGTACAGCTACCATGATGGATGCCTGCAGGGCATTCGGTAATGTAAGATACCATCAGGTATCCACTGATGAGGTTTATGGTGATCTTCCGTTAGATCGTCCTGATCTGTTCTTTACAGAGACAACACCTATACATACTTCAAGCCCGTATAGTTCTTCTAAGGCCGGAGCAGATCTTCTTGTTATGGCATATTACAGGACGTATGGGCTTCCTGTAACTATCTCACGTTGTTCAAATAACTATGGTCCTTATCATTTCCCTGAGAAACTCATTCCTCTAATGATCGCTAACTGCCTTAACGATAAACCGTTACCGGTTTACGGTGAAGGTAAGAACGTAAGAGACTGGCTCTATGTTGAGGATCACTGCAAGGCAATCGATCTTATCGTACGTAAGGGAAGAATAGGTGAAGTTTACAATGTCGGCGGCCATAACGAGATGGCTAACATAGATATCGTTAAGCTCATCATTAAGGAACTTGGTAAGTCTGAAGACCTTATAACTTATGTAACTGACCGTAAAGGACATGATCTGCGTTATGCTATCGATCCCACAAAGATCCATAACGAGCTGGGATGGCTTCCTGAGACTAAGTTTGCTGATGGTATTAAGAAGACGATCAAATGGTATCTTGATAACAGATCATGGTGGGAAGAGATAATCAGTGGTGAGTATCAGAACTACTATGACAAGATGTACGGTAACAGATAATTGAAATTTTGAAATAATTAAATTTCGAAAATTATAACACCGAACTCTATTGAGTTCGGTGTTTTATTTCTGCAAATTCCGCTAAAACAGCATGCCGATTCCGATAGAACGGCATGCTGTTCCGCTTCAAGCGGCACGGAGTGACGCTATAGAATTATTTTATTCTGTTTTGCGCATATCTCTGCCGTTACATTCCAGACGATAAGCCTTCGCGGTCATCCTGCTTAAGCAGGCATCTGCGTAGGTACTGTCCTTGAATAAGTCCCACCAGTTCGCGACTGGTAGCTGAGATACAATCATTGTGGCTTTTCTTGAGTCGCGCGTTTCAATAATCTCGAAGAGATCTCTGCATTTCTCAAGATCCAGTTCCATTAGACCGAAGTC
>JAEEGL011743167.1_pt1 | contig 40615 bp, 29 predicted proteins | sample 9134231 | NCBI WGS metagenome assembly JAEEGL01 (sample SAMN16246548, study PRJNA631951) | gut metagenome | biome: gut microbiome; feature: rumen; material: fiber-attached | host: Bos | place: Iran: Karaj | collected 2018-10
CGGTAGGGTTGAAGTCGTTGGCGAACTTGTAGCCCGATACCGCGTTCAGCGTAACGTCCGCGGTGTATACGGTGTCAGGATCGAATGTCGCAGGGGATCCGCTCCATCCGATGGTTCCGTTGTATTCGGTAGCCGCGATGGCTGTCTGCGGGGCCGCGCCCTTTGCAGGAGCGGTGATCGCAACGGCGTTGTCGCCGCTCATCTCGGAATAAACGGTAACCGTCTTTGTCTTAGGACCGATATCGCCGTCAGCAGGGGTGATGTTAGTACTGGCGTGTATGCCTTCATCATAGTTCCCGCCTTCTTTGAAGCTTGATACGGTAATGTTAGATACGCCTAAAGGGGCTGAGTCTTTTACGACAAAAGTAATGCCTAGAAGCTCGGTGCCAGCAGCAACTGGGGTGAAAGCATCTAAATTAGGATCAGAATAATTAATCTGTATCCATCCGTTTGAGTTGGCGCCAGCCACAGATGGTTGAAGATTCTTATATGGGGCTTCCGCGATCGATGTTACTTCAAACACTGCGTTATCGAAAGTAACACGCAAAGAAATAGTTGAAACCGTAAGCGTCGTAGGCTGGGTGAAGCTTACCGTAAAGGTGTCGCCCGCCTTAGCCTCGGTCGTGCTGACCTGGAATGACGTGCCCGTCGCAGCCGACGTGACAGTGCACAGGCTGAATACAAGGCAGAGCGTCAACAGGACAGCGAGAAACTTCTTTAGCTTTCTCATGATAAACACTCCTTAACTGTAAAAATAGTTTACTGGGTTATATGCGTAAGCATATATATGTAATTGTATAACAAAACCCGCCGATACACTACACTAAAAAGTATGTATGGCGATATAATTACCCATGTTCAATAATACACGCCGGAAGCGCCGCTGTCACTGTCATATGTGTCAGTTCTTCAGCCTGCGCGCTTCGGCTTTCCGCGCTGTGTGCCGGCCTTCGGGCGCGGCGCGTCAGTCTTCCATCGCCGCGTCGAGCCTGCTGTTCAGCTTCAGCGAGTTCTTGTTCTTATACATCTCGCGGTCCGCGCGCTCGAATACGGCGCCGACGCTTCTGTCTCCCGCGTATCTCGCCATGCCGCACGCGACAACTGCTCTGCCCGCGCGCGCGTTCTCCGCGTTCGAACGGCCGACGTCTTCGATCAGCCTGTCGATGTTCTCGTAATCGCTGCCCCGCGCGATGACCGCGAATTCGTCGCCGCCCACGCGGTATACCGGGCTGCGCTTGAATATGTCGCAGATGGTGCTGCAGGCTTCCTTTAGGTACTCGTCGCCCGCGAGGTGGCCCTTCGTATCGTTCACCAGCTTGAGGTCGTTTACGTCGAATACGACGACCGCGAAATCGAGAGGCGTTTTTTCTTCGATGCTGCGGTTAAGAAGCTCCTCGGCGTCAACGTACGCGTGCTTGTTGCGCACTCCCGTAAGGGCGTCGACGCTCGCGCGGCTCCTCGCGTCCGAAAGTCTGCGCGCGAATTCCTGCTCGCGGCGCACCTGGGCGTTTACGTTGTTTACGCCGACTATGAGCTGCCTGATGCCTTCCTCCTCGATGATCGTCGCCTTGAGGCGCACGTAGGTCGGAGTGTCGCCGAGGCGGAGCCTGTAGGTGACGGTGAACATGCCGTTCTCCGCGATCTCGTGGAGAACTCTCTCCTTTGTGAACAGCCGCATGAACATGTCGGCGTCGTCTATGTAGATGACCCTGAGCGCGTCCTGCATCGCGGCGTCGAAGAAGTCTTCGCCGGAGTAGGAGAGGCCTAGGCTTTCGAACCGGGCGTCGCGGCTGTACGTGGTGTAGCGGCCGGTCTCCGGATCGACGGAATATATGCAGAGATAATCGCCCGCGAGCGCGCTGATGCGCGAGTAGGTGAGGTGCTCTTCGCGTATGCGTTCGAGCTCCTCGCGGTGCTTCATCTGGGAGTCGATATTGGTGATGCCGATGACTACGAATTCACGCTCGAGAGGGCTGAGCGCGGTCGCCTTGAGCTGGAGCCATACCGGCTCTCCGCGCAGCAGCATCCTGTAGTTGAATATGAACGTTTCGTTCTGCTTCGTGTGAGCGAGGATGTTCTCCTTTGTGAAAGTGGAGCGGAACATCTCGAGGTCGTCCGGATGGAGAGTCGTCTCCGCGTTCTTATAGCAGAGCCCGAAGAAATCGCTGCCGCTCTTTTCTATTCCGGCGTCGGCGAAGAGATCCGACGCGGTGTATTCGACGAACGCGTCGGTATCGGTGTCGACGCAGTATATCGTCATACTGTCGGAGGAGAGCGCCTGGGCGATGCTGCCCGGAGTCATGGAGCGGATCTTGTTCTCGACGATCCGCACGTTCCACGCCTTGTCGAGATCCTCGATGTGGCGGTTGTACGGATTGCCTGTCAGACGCTTCTCGAACTCGGCGGCCGGGAGTGGCTCGTCGAATATGTAGCCCTGAACGACCCTGCAGCCGTACTGCTGGACTATCGCCAGCTGCTCTGCCGTCTCTACGCCCTTGGCGACGCACTTGCGGCCGATATCCTGGATCATCGACGTGACGTGCGCGAAGACGCGTATGTCGATTTCCTCGTTGTCGCCCGGGGAAGGCGTTACGGTGTCGTCGAGCTTTATCGTATTCCACGGAATGTCGCGGAGTATGTCGAGCGACGAGTGGCCCGAGCCGAAGTTGTCCAGCGCCGCATTGATGCCGGTCGCCTGGAGCTCGTGCACGAGCTTCTTCGTGTTGTGGTATTCGACGTCGGAATTGATCTCGGTGAATACGATCTGGATGTATTCGTGCGGAACATTGTTCCGGTCGATCGTCGAAATTATGCTTTCGAAGAGGTCCGGATTCATCAGATGGCGCCGCGAGAACATAACGGAGACGCGCTTTACGCCGAGGCCTCTGTCGAGCCATCCGCGTATGTCGCGGCACACGATGTCGAGCACGCGGAAGTCGAGCCTGCAGATGTCGGTGCTCTGCTCGAGGATCGGCAGAAAGTCGTCCGGAAGGAGCAGGCGGTCGCCGGTGTCCCAGCGGCAGAGCGCTTCCGCGGCGATGAGCTCGCGGTCGATTATGTCCACCGCCGGCTGATAGTATACGGTTATCTCGTCGTTCGCGAGCGCGTTGTTGAACCTGCTCTGTATGAGCGCGGCTCTTTCGATCTCCCTGCGCATGTCCTCGCTGTAGAAGACGGTTTCGGCGAGAGTATTGCGCTTCGCGATATTGTATGCCGCGGTGGCCTTGTCGATGAGCGACATAACCATCGTGTCTTTGCTGCCTTCCGGTATCACGTAGATGCCGGCCGCGCACGAGAGCTCTATGCGCTGGCTGCCCGCGTCGCCGAACGATACCGGGCAGCTCTGCAGGCATTCGACGACGCCCTGCAGATGATGCTTGTCGCAGAGAGCGATAAAGTTGTCGCCGTTTATGCGCGCGATAAAGCCTTCCTCGCCGCATTTTTCGCCGAGGATCCTGAAGAATTCGCGTATTATGACGTCGCCGGCGTTTCTGCCGACCTGGTCGTTGACCATGGAAAAGTGCTTGAGGTTTATGCGGATGACCGCCCTGCCGGCTATGTCGCCTTCAGCGATCATGTCGCCGACGCTGCTCTTCCACCAGCGGAGATTCGGATATCCGTCCGTGTCCTGGAAAATAAGGGCGCGGAATATCATCTCCTGGCGCTGCTTGTCCATGTAGGGCAGGTCGGCCAGACGTTCAAGCTGACTGTAGTAATCGTCGTGCGTATTTCCAGGTGTTGTGCTGCTCATAAGAATGCCTCTGCTGCGCAATAATTTACTGAAGATTTTCCGCTATTCGATCGCGTCGAACGCGGAACCGAGACCGGCGATGTAGCGGTTGATCTGCATTACGTCGGCCGAGGTTATCTCGTCGTCGCCGGTCGTTACCGCCGTGATGTTCGCGGCTGCCTCTCTGTCGGCCTTATCCTGATCGGTGCCGGCGTCGAATACGGAGTTGAGGCCGGCTATGTGGCGTTTTACAGCCATTACGTCGGCCGAGGTCACCTGGCCGTCGTTGGTCACGTCGCCGTAGAGCCAGAGGTTAACGGTGCCGAAGTCGGCGTCTCCGCCGTCCACGGTTACTTCAACGGCCTTAGGCACGTACTTGCCCGGCTTCGTGATCGTTACGGTGTAGTCGCCGTCCGGAACGTCGGAGAAGTCTACGGCCTCCGAGATCCTGCCGCCGACAGACGACGGACTTCCGACGTCCGGAACGTTCGCCATGTTCTGCGAAGGCGAGCCGCTCGTCGCGTCGGCTATCGCCGCCGAGGAGGTTACGCTGCTGTCGTAGATCAGATACGTTTCGTTCGCGAGAGCATCCCAGCTTGTAACGGTGCCGCCCGCCTCGAACGTAACCGCGGTCTCGCTGACCTCTACGATAATGTTCGCGGTCCTGCCGAAGCGGTTCGCGCTTTCGGCCTCGGTAACGCGTACGGTTACCGTGCACGCCGTGTCGCCGGAGGTGAATACGCCGGTCGAAGGATCGACGGCGCAGCCGTTGGCCGCTCCGGTTATCGCGAAGGAGAGGGTGCCTTCGGCTCCCGAAATCTTATTCATGAGGCTGACCGTATTGCCGCCCTTTGCGACAGCCGCGGAGGTCGCGATCACCGCCGCGCTCGGAGCCTTTCCGATCACGAGCGTTCCCGCCGGAAGACCCGAAGCCGCGTTGAAGTTCTGACCTTCCGCGACGTCGAGCGTTATGGCGTAGCTGCCGGCGTTTACAGGCGCCTGGGCGCTGCCGTTATATTTTACCGTTACTTCTCCCGCGCCGGTGTAGCCGTTCCTGAGTGTCGGAACGGATAAGGTCACAGGATTTCCGGAGTAAGTTCTGTTGTATTCGGTGGCGTCAGGCATGTCGAAGAAAGCCACGGTAGGCGTCGCTTTCATGACCGTCCCTCCCTGCCGTGCGCTTTATCTGAATAAAGTGTATAACATGAACGCGCATTTTTCAAGGAATAGTGTGAAAAGAATAACGGGGCGGACTGTGTAAGTCCGCCCCGTTCGCGTTATTTGATTTGTTCGCCAGAACGCCGATAACTTCGCTGAGTATTACATGTTTAACTGTGGCTAATGCATAATATCAAATACGGACGGAAGCCCAGCTGCATAACGGTCAATTTGCATTACATCATCTGCATCTATATCTGAATCATCTAATACTATACTGGTTACATTTGCCGACGTATTTCTATCGTGCTTGATTTGAGAATCACCTGCATTAAATGCAGATGAAAGGCCGGCAGCATAACGGTTAATCTGCATTACATCATCTGCATCTACAAGTCCGTCATAGTTGACATCACCGTACAGCCAAAGCTGAACGGTTCCGAGATTGTTGTCAGAGCCATTCATTGTTACTTCCACTGCTTTAGGAACGTATTTGCCCGGTTTTGTGATTACTATAGTGTAATCACCATCAGATATCGAATCGAACTCGGAGTTCTGCTCGTACATACCTGCATTTTCAGAAGGCAAGCCGGTAACAGGGATTATGGCAATGTTCAGAGAAGGCGAGCCGCCAGTCGCGTCGGCAATCGCCGCCGAGGACGTTACCGAGCTGTCGTACAGCAGATACGACGCGTCGTCGGAGTTGTTCCACGATCTGAACACACCCTCGACCGTGTGGCCCGGCTGAACAGGTATTACAGCGCCGATATCGACTGTTATCGCTCTCCAGGTCGCCGGCATGCTGCTGTCGGTAACGCGGATCGTCGTCTGTGTCGCGCTCTGCAGCGAAGGTCTTGTGAAGACGAGCTTGTTCTCGCCGTTGATCGACAGACCGTCAACAGGAGTCTCGATCGTGAACGTGTAAGGTCCGAGACCGCCGGACGCGGTGAGAGCCGTAGTCGCCGTGTAGGTGTGGCCGATCTCGCCAGTCGGGATGTCGTACGCCGCGCTGTCGTCGAACGTGAGCGGCGAGTTGAAGTTGATCACGAACGGGTCGCTGTAGAAGAATATGTCGTCTATCTGCGCCGCCAGTCTGTAGGTGTTGGAGGCGATGCCGATGCAGCCGTTGCCGTTTTCGCCTTCCTTGTATTCATATCCCTGGCCGGCGTAAGCGATTACCTCGCACTGCGGGCCGCCCTGACCGTATACGTATCCGGTCGTCGGTACGACGTACAGGTAAGTCGGCATGATGCCGTTCGTGATGCCGTAGTTGATGCGGCCCTTAGGGCTCTCGTCGCCCATGCCGACCTCGCCGGTGATCTCGAACGCAGGCTGCGTAGTGAACACGTTGTAGGTCGCGCGTACTGTCACGTCGGTATTTCCGACGGTCAGAAGCGCCGTGCTGTCGGTCGCGGAGGTGCCGCCCGTGAAGGACATCGGATCGTCCGAAGTCCATTCTTTGAACGGAAGGCCGCTCGGGAGGACAGGCGCCGTTATAGTGGCAGTGTCGCCTTCGAGGTACGGGGATGTCGTCTCGATGATCTCACTGTTGTACGCGTCGAAGCGGAATTTCGTTACGGATACCGAGTGCTTGTTTCCGTATCTGTAAACATAACGCAGATAATCTCCGCCGAACGCTGCCGTATTGAGGACCACGTGATCGTTGTCGTAGTTCCATGACGGGTAAGCGTCGCGGGTGTAAGGCGGATCCGACTTGACGCGGAGATCCATGGTCCCGACTTTTGTCAGCGCCGGACTGTCGCCGCCCAGATCGTATACGAGATAGCTGCGCCTGCCGACGGAGCCGGTGTTGTCCATGTATACGTTGCCGTTGGTGTTGACCGTTACGCCGTGCTCGTTGTCAGCGCCCGCGTAGATGCCGTAGGCCATGTCGGTGTTGTCGGCCTTGGCCACGATATTGGCGGTATAGTACGCGTCGCCGGTGATGCTTGCCGCGCTGTACGCGTAGATGCCGTAGGCCTTGTCGGTCAGCACCGTCGCGTTGTTCGTAACGCTTACGGTAACGTTAGCGCTGCCGCCGATAACTACGCTGCCGCGCGTCTCGTTGCCGTAGCCCGACATGATGCCGGCCACGTCGTCCGAGGAAGCGGTCGCGTTGATCTCGAGAGTGCCTTCGCTGGAGGAGGTTATCGTGATCGTTCCGCATCTCGACTTGATGCCCGCCTGGAAGCCGGTGGTCGTTATGCTGTTATTGCCTATAAGATTTACGGTAAGGTCGTTCAGGAGCGCGTCGTTCACCACGATGCTGCCGCCGCTGTAGTTGTAGAGCGTAAGCGTTCCGGTCTGAGCGTCGAACTGTGCCGTGCATTGGCTTCCGTCGAGGGAACCCGAAGCCGCCGGACCGTTGCCCACCCAGTAAGGGGTGGAGGAGTTCAGGCCGTAGAATTCGCTGCCGTCGACCTCGTAGACGACTACGCCGGTCGCCGGACTGCTCGAAGGCGCCGTGACCGCAGCGAAGTAGGTCCTGCCGCCGTTCTCGGTGAGACCGATATAGCCGTCTTCGTGGAATATCGTCGCCGTCGGATTTGCAGCCAGCGTGTTAGGCGCTACAGGAACGAAGTTTATGCCGACTACGTAGGTGTGTCCCGGCTGGATCGGCGTGTCTGCCGCCAGCAGAGGATAGTTCGACGTGTCGTTGTAATTGTAGACGTTGTCCGTATCCTGCCACTGGGTTATGGAAGCCGTGTAGGTCGCCGCGCCGGCGGATACCGTAACGTCGCCGATGTCCATATACATCGCGAAGTTATTGAGTATCGCTTCGAGATCGGCGACTTCTTCGGAGGTCTCCCATGTAACGGTGAACGGAGCGTATACGTAGTAGTTGTTCGCGTATCTCGCGGCTATGCGGTACTGCTTCGTCTGCTCGTATCCCGGAGCCGTGAACGTATAGCTGGTCACGTCGGCGTTCAGCGCGACCATCGTAGGCCAGAGGCCGTTCTCGACGTTGTACCACTGAACCTCGAATATCTGAGGAAGAACGTCGGTCGCCCACGTAACGGTGTAGTCTTCGTCAGGCTGCGCGCTTCCCGTCGCCGGCAGAGTCGTGAATTCAGGTTCGACGATATTGACCGTCACCGGAAGAAGCGTCGTGGACTTTATGTCGCCGCCGTCGTTCGACTTCAGCGTTATCGCGAAGTCGTATTCGCCCGGAGCGATCGTGGACTTAGGCTGGACGGTGAGCGTGTACAGACTGCCCGGCTGCATCTCGTTGAGAATGTTGTCGACGCTGATCGTGAAGCTGTTCGTTATCGCCGCGTCGGTGCATTCGAATTCGAGGTAGTACGCGTGCGTGCCGGTGTTGGTTATATCCGCTGTCTTAGCCGTGTAGCTCGCGGCCTTCTGAACGTCGCCGAACGCGATTGCCGCAGGGCTCGCGCTTATCGTGTACGTGTCGCCGAAGAATACGGTGAACTCATCGCTGTATATCCAGATGTTCTTGCCGCTTACCTGAGCCTTTACGCGGCATGTGTAGCTGTGCTCCGCGCCGTCGCCGATGACGGTGCCGCCGCTCATGCCGGCGTGAGGAGTCAGGAGCACCCATTCGTCCAGAGCGTTCTTGTACTGGATCACAACGCCGTCGTCCGCCGAGCTCGGCACGAAGTCGAGCGTCCAGGTCGGGTAGCAGGTGCCGCTCACGCCCGCCGCGCAGTCGGCCGGCTGAACGGTGAAGTGGTAGGAGTCAGGATCGGTGTAGTCGATCTCGAACGCCGGGCTAGGGTAATATGTCGAGCCGTACGGCACGATCAGTCTGTAGCTGCCCGCAGGCTGATTCGTGCTGTCGGTTTCGCAGTTTACGTTTATCGTATTGAGGCTGTCGAAGATGAACGTGCCGCCTGAGTAAATGCCGCCCGACGTAACGAGGCTTACGACGTAGTCAGGGAGCGAGGCGAGAACGTAGCTTACGGTTCCCGTCGTATCCGACAGTCTTTCGAACGAAGGAGCGGTCGGGAATACGTCGTATACGGCGTTGACCACAACGTCGCCCGCCGGCATCGTGAACGAGGTCGTTTCGGCCGTCGGATCCGCGAACGTAATACCTTCAGCTTCCCAGCCGACGAACGAGTAAAGACCGCCCGCAATGCCGGATACCGTTACGGTTTCGCCTTCAACATACTTGCCCTGAGGCATTTCGGTCTCGCCCGCGTAAGCGGTTACCGTGTAAGCGGTACCCTTTACGTAGCTGATGCTGTCGTCGGCGCGGTTTACGGCGTAGGTATCTTCGAGCTCGCCCATGGTGTCGTTGGCGAATTTTCCGCCGTTGTAGTCGCTGAGGTATCCGTTATGTCCGCCGTCCCAGTACTTCCATGCCGCGCTGAATCTGCCGGCGTTCAGAAGCGTCGCCGGACCCTTTATCGCGTGGCTGTACATCGCGTCAGGGCAGTCCGAAGAGTCCAGAACGACGGTGCCGGTCGTATCGATCGTCGTCGATCCGTTCTTCGAGCAGAGGCCGTAAGCATACGCTTCGCTGTTGGTGCAGGCGTTTGAAACGACCGCCGTCAGCGAGGCGTCGCCGCTGATCGTGACGTCTCTCTGGGAGTATACTCCCGCGGCCGTATACGAGGTGCCGGAGGTGGAGACGTTGGCCGTAACGTCGGCATGTCCCATCACGTATACGGCGCCGGCGTCATTGGTGAAGTTGCCGCAGATGCCGACGGCGTTTTGCTCGCTGACAATGTTGAGCGTAAGATCCGCGTCAGCGTCCGCCGTAATGATTACGTCGTGCGGGTTGACGTTGTACGTCGCGATACCGAACGCGTCGACCGGCGAATCGGCCGTTATCATATTCGAACCGACGAGCTTTATCCTTATCGCGCCCCAATTGTTGCCGGTTACGGCGATCGGGCCGTCGTTGTAGCCGCTGAGGGTAAGCACGCCGTTATTGAAGTCGTAGTAAGCGTTGTATCCCGAGCTGTTCGAGTCGGTATCGGCGCTGCCGTTGTGGTAGTACTGCTTGCTCGCACTGAACGCGTGGCCGTTCACGTAAATGTTCTCGGCGTCAGGATAAGGATCGCCGTACGCGAATGTGAAAGGCTGAGGCCAGCAGGTGTACTCCCACGCGTCGGAAACCGTGGAGTGCTGATTGATCGCGCTGTATTCGGAAGGTGTGTTCAGGATGTTTACGCCCGTGCCTTTTTGGATGAAAGCGCGGTAGTTTATGTTCGGGCCGCCGCCGCTCATGGTTACGCGTCCGCCCTCGGTGAGATCGAAGGAGCAGACGGACTGAGGCGCGCCGCAGCGTATCGAGTAGCCGGAAACGGAACGGGCTGTAACGGTAGCCGCGCCCGCGATGTCAACGCCGTACGTCGAATTGTTGACGCGCGAGCCCATGACGTCTGTCGTGTTCAGGCACGCGCCGCGGGTATTGATGTTCAGTCCGCCGTCCTCGATATATATTCCGTTATATGCCGAAGATATACCGGTGGAGCTGCCGTTCTGGGACGAGATGTCGATCGTCGCGCACCCTTCGAGAAGGATATCCGCCGCGTCCGTCGCGCGCGCGGCGGAAACGGAGTAGATGCCGTGCAGGCAGTCCGTGATGTGCAGGTTGGTTCCCATTACCTCGATCACGCCGTCTGTGTTGTTGGCGTTGCCGTCGGTGCAGATGCCTACGGCTCCCGGACCGCTGTGAGTCGTGATGTAAACGTCGCCGGCATTGTAGATGCTGATATCACCGTTGTCGTCGGAGGTGCCCGCCGCGGCGTTAAGTATGCCGTACGGGGTGCCCGCCTGATACCAGCCGTCCAGGGTTATGTCGGTATTCCATCCGGTGGTGATCGAAATCGCGCCGGTGTAGGTGTATATTCCGACCGCTCTGGAGCCGCTGTCGGCAGCGTACGCGTTCAGGGTAACGGCGCAGTACTGGGCGATGGATACGCCGCTCTGCGCTCTGAGAGCGTACGTGTACGCTCCGTCCTCCGCGCTTACGTTAACGTTCGCGCGGTCGTTGATCGTCAGCTTGTCGCCGCTGTAGATGCCGGACGTAACGTTTGTGGAGTGAGAGTTGCTCACGTCAACGGTAAGCTGGCCTCTGCCGGTGATCGTGAGATCGCCGGTGGCCTGTATGCCGCACGTTTCCTGGGAAGGACTCGTGCCGGCCACTGTTACGTAGTTCTTGGTGCCGTTCATCACGTCGATGATGAGCGGGTCGGCGCTGTGCGAGGAGATCGCGCCTCCGTTGAAGTTGTTGAGGTGCAGCGTGCCGCTCGACGCGTCGTACCACGCGTTGTAGTTGTACGCCGTACCCGTGAACGTCGTCGTGTCGCCGTTCCTGTAGTACGCGTTGCCCGCGAAGCTGACGCCGTTTATCGTGACGTTCGCCGTCGTCGGGTATGCCGCCGCGGTCGCAGGCATCATGCAGATAACCATCAGGACGCACAGCAGCAGACATAAGATCCTGCGTGACATATTAAACCTCCTTGATCAGGACTGAACTGTAACGGAAATGATTCGGTCTAAAGACTGTCTATGACGGCCACCAGATAGCTCTCGGTGACCGACGTGAAGAGGAAGGCGTCTATCGTTCCTTCCCGTTTTGCCTGTTTTACGGGCCCGAGGACTTCCGGCCCCGCCGCGTCGTCCGCGATGAAGAGCGTTCTGCAGTCCGGACAGGTCTTCGCCACCTGTTCGACGATCGCGAGGCGTTCATCCGGCTTCCACGGCGTATAGCCCGTGACTTCCATCAGCAGGGCGTACGGCCGGAGCATCCGGCACTGCTCGGCGGTGTCCTCCGGACGCGGGGACACTATCACCTGATAGTCGTCGAGCTCCTGCATCAGTATCCGCTTGACCGCCTGAGCGTACAGGCCGCTCTGCATGTCAAGAACGATGTTTCGCATGTCACCACCTGCCTTCGGGTTTCTCGTTTTCAAAATAATCTGCCAATAATATTGTATTTTTCCCGCGCCGTCAGGTCACTGTCATTAGTGACAGTATCGGCCGCTCAGAGGTATAAAAAAGCGCCCCCGGCAGTGGGGGGCGGAAGGCAAAAAGCGCCCGGCTGAGGAAAGCCGGCGCAAAAAAAGAGCGCCCCGGAGGGCGCGGTAAGCCGGAGCAAAAAAAGCGCCCCGGAGGGCGCGGTAAGCCGGAGCCGCTAATCGTCGTCCTTGTCGGTCAGCGTCGTGACTATCAGCTTGTTTTCGATGAGAGCGGCCAGAAGCTCGTGCTTGTTGCGGAAGCCGCCTTTCTCGACGATCTGGTCGAGATTCCAGCGCACGCCGTTCTTCGATATGCCGAGGTCGGCGGCGATCTCGTCGTAGGTCATGCCGCGCACGAAGCGGCGCAGTATAGTCATCTGGCGCGGCGAAATATCGTCCGAGAACATATCCTTCAGCTCGACGGAAGGGGAGACGTCGGGGAACACGCGCTCGCCGTCCAGCGTGCGGAGTATCACGTCCATTATGTCGGCGTCGCCGTGGTCCTTGTACCACAGGCTGTCCGCGGCGCCCGCCCTGGCTTTCGCGAGGACGTCGGGGTCGATGAGCGATGTCACCACGACGACCTTCGTGCGGCCGTTTTTGCGGATGCGCTCGCCCGCGGCGAGACCGGAGTGGTTGTGGAGCGTCTGAACGTCCATCAGTACAAGGTCGATCGGCTCGGCGAGACACGCGGCTTCCGCCTCGAACGCGTCGCGGTAGAGAGCGGCAACGCGGAATCTCTCGTCGGAGCAGAGGAGGCTGTTCAGATGGTTCTGCATGAACATGTTGTCTTCCACTATGATCGCGTTTATCATACGGTTTCTCCTTCAGGTGTCGTGATGAGTGCCGGAAAGCCGGCGATCTGACGGTCAGCCGGAAAGCCGGCGCTTAATCTTCGTCCGAGCCCGGGTTTTCCGGGAGCGTCAGTATAAGGGCGAACCGCGGGCTCCAGGTGGTGTGCATCTCGCCGCCCGCGCTTTCCGCGCGCCTGCGGAGCGTGGAAAGTCCGCCGCCTTCGGCGATCGGACCGCGCGGCGGTTCGCCGTCGTTCGTTATCGTCGCCGAGATCAGCCCGTTGTGAGCGGACAGCGTTATGTACACAAGGCCGCCTCCGGCGTGCTTCCTGCAGTTCGTGACGCATTCGCCCGCCGCGGCGAGGATTATATCCGCGGCCGTTTTATCGTTCGGCAGGGAGCCGTTTACCCGCACGCCGACCTTCAGCTCGGCCGCGCGGCTCAGCACGTCGCCGAAGCCTTCGGACTGTTCCGGATGCGCGCCGCCGAAGTAGCCGACCGCGTTTCTGAGGACCCCGAGCTGCCTGTCGATGCTTCCGGAAACGCCGCTGCCGCTCTCGTCGAGCAGGCCGGACAGCGCTATGAGGCTGGTGCCGATATCATTGTGCACGCGCGTCTTGAGCTCGAGGATCTCCTGCTCGCGGATGCGGTCGGAAAGGCGCTCGTACATCTGCTTCGTCTTGTCGTTCGCCTCGGCGAGCTTCTCGTTTTCGGCGATGATGCGTTCATTCGTTTCGTACAGCTCCGTTATATCTCTCGCCGTCATCTGAGTAAAGCCGGCAAGCCCCGGAGCGGAAAGCGTTTCGGTGTCCGTCTGCCATACGGAACCGCCGGGCGTTCTGTAAGCGGAAGGCGCCGCTTCGGCGCGCGGAAGGGATCTCACCGCGTCGTCGATCTCGCCGATGACACGCGGATAGCTGCCCGTGATCCCCGACGTGAGATCGGCCATCGCGCGGTTTATGAGGACTATTCTGCCGTCCGCGTCGGCGAAGCATATCCCTGAGTTCAGGTCGTCCAGCGCCTGACGGATCGAGTCCGGAGTCAGTCTGGACCTGCTCTCGCGGTACTCGCGGACGAATCCCGCGGCGGCGTGTACGATCGCCACGGCCGCTATGAGAGCAAGAACTGCGCACGGCACCGCGAGCGGATAATCCTCCGGGAAGTGCAGAGCCGCTCTCGCGTACGACATGAGCGCCGCCAGCGCTATGAGGAGCGCCGCGTTCACGATCCTTCTCCGGCGGCTGCTTTCCGTGCCGTACTGGTACAGGCAGAACAGCAGCTGGACTATGACTGTTATAAAGAGGAGGCCGCACAGAGCTTCGCCCGTTCCGAAGGCGGCGTCGGTGAAGTACGTCATGACGCGTCGCCTCCTTCCAGCGGGAGCAGCAGCTCAAAGCTTCCGTCCTCCTCGTCGCGTATAACGCGCGAGCCCGGATAAGCGGCGGCCAGCGCGGAGAAATCGGCGTCCCCGCCGCATTCTATCAGTATGTTTTCCCGGAGGGCGCCGTTCACTTCTGCCACCCGGACGTTTATCCACGAAAGGCTGCCGTAAGCCGCTTCGGCGGCATCCTCGAAGAAGTCGTACGCGCGGGATACGGCTTCCGCGGAAATCAGGTCACGGTCCGTCTGAACGCTGTACGCGCCGCGGATGCCTGCCTTTTTCAGCGCCCTGAACGATTCGTCCAGCGCGTTCGAAAGCTTGGCGGACGGCATGCTCGCAGCCGCGCCCGAAGACAAAAGGAGATCCCTGCGGCGCTTGATATAGCTTCCGAGCAGCGCGATCCTGCACAGCACGCGGCGCTTGCCGGCGTCGTCCGGCGTGCGCCCGTATTCGCCGACGAGGGAGTCGATCTCATCGATCTGCTTCTGCGTCCTGCTCTGGAGCAGGTCGTACAGCCTGTTCTGTTCCTCTATCGTTTTATGCGCCTTTTCGCGCTCGTATTCATACTTCAGAAGCGCGTTGCGCTCCCTGAGCTCCTCGCGCCTGTCCTCGAGATCCTCGCGGAGCGAAAGCAGCTCGGAAATGTCTTCCGTCCACACGGCGTGACCGCCGTTGACCGGGATGCTGTGAACGCGAAGTCCGCTCTCCGCAATGACCGGCGCGATACCCGCGCGCTCCATGATCTCACGCGGCAGCCCGACGGCGTCCGAGGCGGCGTAGCGGGTCGTGTATTCGCTGTCGGTTATGCGCGCCGATATGCCTTTCGAGGCGCTGAAGAGGTCGGAATACCGTGAGTTCGTCTGGATCAGTCCGCCGCGTATGCAGGCCTCGAAAAAGCCTGTGAACACGAGGCAGACGAATACGGCGAGGTCGTTCAGGACGTTGTGACGCGCCAGAAATTCAGTGACGGGCGAGCCGAGCGTATCCGACACGACGTAGAGTATGCCGATGCCTACGGGCACCAGAGGCAGCCATACGATCCTGCCGGAACGCGGAATGCGGGCGCGCGAGAGCATTATGAAGAACGCCGCGAGCGCGCACAGGAGGACCCAGGCGATTATCATCATATATCCGACGGCGTACGAGTGATCGTTTTCGCTCCATACGGCCGCGCCTTCCGGGAACGCGAAGACGAGCTGATGCAGGTCGTTGGTCAGGACCAGCGCGATCAGCGCGAGAGTAGGTATATAAAGGAGCGACGCCGCGGCCGGCGGCTCGTACTTTTCGGATTTCCCGAGGGACATCGAAACGAACAGCGCGATGAAAGGTATCAGCAGGATCGGCACGTAGTACAGATACCACAGATAACGAAGCGCGTCGGGATCGGTCACGAACCTCCACTTGAACTCGCGGAGGATGAGCCACAGCACCATGACTGCCGCGACCGCCACGAGATATCTGCGCGCGGAAGGCTGCACCACGCGGCGGCGCACGGAAACGCCCCACGCGGAGAAGAGACCGGTGTACAGACAAACGCGGATCAGGTCCGCCGCGGATTCCGCGAACGGAGGCAGAAGGCGCGCGAAGGCATGACAAATACAGGCGGCGACAATGATCGCCGCGCAGATCATGGTGGTTTTTGCTGCCGAGCCGTTCCTTTCCGCTGTATCCATCACAAACCGACCGCCCGTAAAAATAGTTGACGATTGTCATCAAAATGCGTTGAAATATTTCGACAAAAAGCGTATCATTTAACTTGTTAAAAGTCAAACATCGGCAGGCGGCGGGATCTCCCCGGCTGACGCAGCGGCCCGGTGAGCGGGATCCGGAACTGCCCGCACAGGAAAAACCGAAAACGGAGGTTGAGAGATGTACGCAAAAGTCAACGGATACAAGATCTTTTTTGATGTTGAGGGGCTGCAGTATGTTCCTGACGGCCCTGTAATGAGAGAGAAGCCGGTATGCCTTGTTATGCACGGCGGCCCGGGCGGAGACCACACGCACTATATGCCGGATCTGTCGCCGCTTTCGGAGACGATGCAGCTCATATACATCGATGACAGAAACTGCGGACGCAGCGACGTCATCGACCCTACGACTAACAGCATGAAGCAGAACGTAGAGGACATCGAAGCGCTCAGAGAATATCTGGGACTCGACAAGGTGTTCATTCTCGGCCAGTCCTACGGCGGAATGAAGGCTCAGTACTACGTTATAAATCATCCTGAACATCTCTACGGCGCGATCATCGCCTGCACTTCACCTCACGCGGAGGGCATCAGCAACGCGAGAGTCGCGGAGCACGTAAAGGAATGGGGAACTCCGGAGCAGTACAAAACCTGGACGTCCGGCGCTCTGTTCACGGGCGAGCTGAGCTTCCACGATTACATGGCGATAATGGGTCCTCTGTATCACGGCCCGGGCAAGTTCAAGCTCCAGGAAGCGCTCGACGCGAACGAGAGAACTATAAAGAGCGACGACGTCGTTACGTATCAGATGACCAAGGGCGACCTCGGAACCTACAATCATATTCCGGGACTGAAGACCGTTAACCTGCCTTGCCTCGTACTGGCGGGCGACCATGACTTCATCTGCGACGAGGCGGCGAACAGAGAAATCGCCGAAGCTATCCCGAATTCCGAGTACCACGTATTCAAGGGCGCTTCGCACGAGATCTTCGCGGACTTCCCTGAAGAGGTATTCCCGGTGATCAACGATTTCGTGGCGCGCCATTTCAAGAAATAGAACGCACAGGCAACTGGCGGCCGGCGCTGAGCGGCCTTGTAAACAGTCAATAACGGAGGTTAAGAAATGTACGCAAAAATCAATGGATATGATATTTTCTTCGACGTGGCGGGACTGCAGTTCGTTCCCGACGGACCGGTAATGAGAGAGAAACCGGTATGCTTTGTTATGCACGGCGGCCCGGGCGGAGACCACGCGCATTTCCTGCCTGACATCCTGAACCTGTCGGAAATCATGCAGCTCATATTCGTCGACGACAGAAACTGCGGACGCAGTTCCAGGATCGACCCGACGACGAACAGCATGAAGACCAACGTCGAGGATATCGAGGCGCTCAGAGAGTATCTCGGACTCGACAAGGTATTCATTCTCGGACAGTCATACGGCGGAATGAAGGCTCAGTACTACGCGATCCACCATCCTGAGCATCTCTACGGCGCGATCATCTGCGCTACGTCGCCTACGACCGAAGGCTTCTCGACGGAGCACGTTGCGAAGCACGTCAAGGAGTGGGGAACGCCTGAACAGTATGATTTGTGGATCCGCGACGTACTCGGGACCGGCGAGATGAGCGCGGAGGAATATCTGGCGATAATGGGTCCTCTGTATCACGGCCCGGGCAAATTTGATCTCAAGAGCACGGTCGACGGGCAGATGAGAATCACCTGGAACAACGACGTCGTAAATTATCAGTGGGCAAAGGGCGATATCAGAAACATGGATATGCGCGAAGAGCTCAAGACTGTAAAGCTGCCTTGCCTCGTAATTTCCGGCAGATATGACTTCATCTGCGACGAGCCTGCCAACAGGGAGATCGCGGAAGCTATTCCGGGCTGTGAGTACCACGTATGCGAAGAAGCTTCCCACGAGATCTTCGCGGACTGCCCGGACGAAGTGTACGGAGTAGTAGACGCGTTCGTAAAGAAGCATTTCAAGAAATAAGAACCGGAAATCCGGCTGCGCTGCCATGCGGCCGGCTGATCACATCGAATTATAAAAACGCTTATCTGACGACAAAAGCGGCGCGGCCTGCGGAAACGCGGACCGCGCCGCTTTCTTTCCGCCTCCCGGCTGCCTTGCGCAGGCGAGGGCGCGCCGATTTTTCTTTCCCCCGGAAGCGGGCCGCTGTTGACAATTGACTGAATCATGATAACATGGTATTCGGTGAAGATTTGAACAGTGAAAGAACGTATGGAAAACAAAGGAAGAAGTTTTGTTTTAGGGAGGTAATGAATTGAGCGTAGAAAATGTTATAGCCCTCGCGGCAGGCATAGCTCTGTTTCTTTTCGGAATGACCCTTATGGGCGACGGACTCAAGAACGTTGCCGGAAACAGGGTCGAAATGATGCTGTACAAGCTCGCGGGAACGCCGCTTAAGGGAGTGCTCCTCGGCACGGGCGTTACCGCTGTAATACAGTCGTCCTCTGCGACTTCGGTCATGGTGGTCGGCTTCGTGAATTCGGGAATGATGAGGGTCAAGCAGGCCATCGGTATCATTCTCGGAGCCATCCTGGGAACGAGTATAACGGGATGGATCGTCTGCTTATCCGCGCTGGAAGGCTCGGGCTGGGTCTCGATGCTCTCCACGTCCAATCTCGCCGGTGTCGTCGCGATAATCGGCATCATACTCAGAATGTTCTCCAAAAAGCCGGCGCGCAGGCGCGTGGGCGATATCTGCCTCGGCTTCGCCGTGCTGATGTTCGGCATGCAGGCGATGAGCGGCGCCGTTGCGCCTCTCAGGGAGAGCGCGGGATTCATCGACGCGCTTACGACGTTCTCCAATCCGTTCATCGGCATAATGGTCGGACTCGTGTTCACCGCGGTCATCCAGAGCGCGTCAGCCGCTGTCGGCATACTGCAGGCGCTGGCCCTCACCGGCGCGGTAACGTTCAGCGTGGCGTTCCCGATGCTGATCGGCATAGCGATCGGAGCGGCCGTACCTGTTCTGCTCTCGGCTCTCGGCGCCAACACGGACGGCAAGCGCACCGCGTTCACCTATCTTCTCATCGACGTTATCGGCGGCGTCATAATCGGCGGCGTCTTCTACATCCTGAACGCCGTTATAGGCTTTGACGTAATGGGCACCGTCATGACTACCGTGACGATAGCTCTTCTCAACACCGTTTACAGAGGAATAATCGTGGCGATCGAATCGCCGATGATCGGCGCGATCGAAAAGCTGATCGAAAGGATCATCCCGGATTCCGAGGCGGACAAATCGCTCGGCACGAAGGAGATCGACAGCCTCGAGGAAAGATTTATTCCGCACCCGACTCTGGCTATCGAGCAGAGCAGGATCGCGATCAATTCCATGGCGACCCGCACGCAGGAGAACCTCATGGACGCGTTCGCGCTGTTCGGCGATTATTCCGAAGCGGGCATGGACAAGGTAGCGAGGCTGGAATCGCTCATCGATAAGTACGAGGACAAGCTCGGCACGTATCTGATGAAGATCACCGAGCACGAGATGACGAAGCGCCAGTCGGCGGACGTGGCGAAATACCTTCACACGATAAACGACTTCGAGCGTATCAGCGACCACGCGCTCAACCTTTCCGAAACGGCTCAGGAAATATTCGAGAAGAAGGTAGTGTTCTCGCAGCAGGCGCAGAAGGAGATCGGAATAATCGTGGGCGCGGTGACCGAGATCGTGGACATAGCGTTCAGGGCTTTCATCGAGGACGATACGGATACGGCTTACAGAGTCGAGCCGCTTGAGGAACTGATCGACAACCTCTGCGACGAGGCGAAGCTCCACCACGTCGAAAGGCTCAGAAACGGGCTCTGCACGCTCAACCAGGGCTTTGTGTTCAACGACCTGCTCACCAACTGCGAGAGAGTCGCGGACCACTGCTCGAACATCGCCGTAGCAGTTATAGAGCTCGACCTCGACTCGTCGTTCGACACGCACGAATTCCTCGACAGCCTCAAGGAGATGCACACGAACAACTTCGACAAATACTTCGAGGAATACCGCGCGAAGTACTCGTTCGAGGCGGAAGAATAGGGCGTTTCCGGCCAACGGATAGCATATATTGATTTAAAATGCGATTTACACACTATATCTTGTGGATATGGTGTGTTTTTTTGTTCCGGATGCCCGCCGAGTGTGTCATTAGTGTGAAGATTGCCCTCAAAACCTTGCGGTTTTTTGAAACGGTATGGTAGAATCCCGTTGTTGCCGCGCTTGCGGCAGCACGAAAGGAGAAACGAATAATGGCAAAGAAGCTTATTTGTGTGTGGCTTTCGATTACCATCGTGTTGTTCTCGAACCTTTCGGTTTTCGCTGAAGAATCCGTTATCGGTGATTTCTTCATAAAACACGTTGTTATAAACGGCGGGGAGATCGTAAATTACAATTTACAGTATCCGTTCGTGATGTATAACAGCTCGATGTACCTGCCGCTCACCGGCGAGATCTGCGAAATCTGCGGGATCCGCACTGAGCTTGACAGGGAAAGCCGCACATTGAAACTTACAAAGGTCGCGCCGACGAGAAAGAATATCAGCGCGAACTACATGAAAAACGATAATCAGGACCTGACTCTTACTGTGCTCGACGGGGCAAAGGTGATCGCGTACAGCGAGGAAGCCGCGGCTCTTGAGGCGCTGAACGCTAACGGATCCGGTCTTATCGCGAGCGCAGCCGCTATAATCGAAGAGGCGGGCACGGCGCCCGAACCTATCGACGCGGATGCCGCGCATGACATCCACAACACCGACAGAGACGCCACGATCGAATCTGATATCGCCAGGGCGGAGGCCGCGGAAATGGCTTCGGCTTCGGCCGCCGGCACCGAGGAACTCGATCTCGCGGGCCTGCCGGTACTCATGGCGGGCAAGTACGTTTACGTTCCGGTAAGAGCGTTCACAACGAGCGAAGTGTTCGGATGGAGCTCCTGGTATTCGAGCTATTACGGACTCTGCGTCAGCACCGATCCGGCTGTATCCGCAGCCTCATACAGCGACGCCGCGGAAGTGCTCCGCAACAAGGGACTCGTGAGGTACATCCGCGACAACAATCCGAGCCTTTCGGCGCCGGCAGCGCAGGAAATGCTGTTCTTCTTCAACAGAGCGGCTGCGCTCTATGGCGTGGACAGAGACCTGCTGATGGCGATAGCGTGCACGGAGAGCAATTTCGACCCGACTGTCGGTTCCGGCAGCGGAGCGATCGGCGTTATGCAGATCATGGCGGCGACGGGCGCGGGATACGGCCTTTCTGTATCCCAGCTTCACGACGCGAAGACTAATATCGATTTCGGCGCTATGTATATAGCCGCGAGGATAAACGACTACGGCGGCAACGTAGAAAAGGGCCTTTCGGCGTACAACCAGGGCCCGGGAAAAGTAAACAGAGGCACTTATTCCAAGGCTTACGCGACAAGAGTGCTCTCGCGTCTCGACTCCATGCACGCCTTCCTGAGCGGCTGGGGCTACGTGATGTAAACGCTCGCGAGGTATGAAATGAGCAGATCCGTATACGAAGAAATACTCGAAAACATAAAGGACGGCGCGCTTCCCGAGGGATTCGGGCTGAGCGGCGGAGAAGCTGAAGAAGGCGAAATCGGCTGGGCTCCCGGGGCGATGGACGGCGTGTTCATCTATCACTCCGCTCACGAAGGCCCGGACGAAGAGCAGCTCGGCCGCATATACGAAGCTGTGGACTGCGCCGCGTCGGGCAATTACGAAAAGGCGGACGAGATGTTTGCCGAAGCGACCGCGGACTGCAGCGCGATAAGCATCGTAAACGAGCTTCAGCGCTACGTGGCGTACCACGCCGAGGACTTCGATTCGGATGTACTCTTCGGCACGGCATGCTATCTCGCGCGCGAGTCCTCGAACGCCGAATGCGTAAAGGCCGGACTGGAGATAATGGAACTCTACGACATCTCCGAGCCTGAAGTGCGCGATATGATCCGCAATCTCGGCCTGTTCGACGAATTCACGATCTATTCGGTCTGGAGCATGAGGAACTGGGAAAACGGAAACGACGAGATCTTCAGACTCGCGAAAAAGGTACGCGGGTGGGGAAGAATCCACGCGATCGAGTTCCTGGAGCCTGTGACAGAAGAGATCAGGCGCTGGCTCCTTACGGAAGGCTTCGAAAACGACGTGATGAACGAATACTCGGCTCTGACCTGCTGGCAGAAGTCGGGCGCGGAAGAGATCCTCTTCGGAGATCCGACGCGGGAGGAATACGAAAGCATCGCATCGCTTCTGTGGAATATGATCGACGAAGGTCCTGTGGCGGGCATTTCCGGAGTCGAAGACCCGGGCAAGGTCCTCAGGAGATTCATTCAGATATCCGAAGGACGTGAGCTGACCGATTCGGACCGCGAACTGATAAACGAAATAAAAGGCATGCTGAAATAAATGGCGGCCGGCAGAAAGATAAAAACGGCCGGCAGGAAAACGAAAACGGCCGCCGGTAAGACAGCAGGCGGCAGGAAGACGAAAGCGGCCGGCAGACAGCAGGCGGCAGGAAAGAAAAACGAACGGCCCCGCGAGCGCGCGGGGCCGTTTTTTATTGCGGCAGTCATATATATTTGCTTATTATCCCGTTCATCGCCTCATCCCACTCGACGCCCGGAGGACATCCCTCCGCGATCCTGCGGAAGTAATCCTGCTTTTCCTGCGGAAGTTTCGCGACGTCGGAAGGACGGTACACGAGGCGCGACCTGCGCGCTATCTGGAACGTCCTGCGCTCGATATCCGGCAGTGAAAGATAGTCGTCGATCATGCCAATCATCTTTTCGCGGTCAGTATCGAACGAGCCCTCGAGATACTGGAGCAGGTTTATGATGTGGTCGCTCGCCAGAGTGCCGGTGCAGCCCTCGACGTTTTCGATCAGCGTCCTGAGCTCCGTAAGCTTGTCCTCCTCGCTGGCGAGAGTGAATTCGCCGTTGTCGTACATCTCCTTCAGCTCAGTGCCCGGCTTTACCGCGGCCGTGCGGATGCGCACGAAATCGGGGTTTATCGCGCTGACTACGCGCGCCATGCCGAGGGCGTTCTCTTCGGAAAGCTCTTTTCCGCCGACGCCCGGCATGAAGTATACCGAAAGCTCTATGCCGCCCGCCTTGATGTTCTTTCCGGCGGTTATCTGCTGCTCGCTCGTGACTCCCTTGTTGATGAACTGAAGGACCTTGTCGGAGCCCGCCTCGTAGCCGGAGTGAATCCTGTCGAGACCGGCTTCGTGAAGCGTCGCGAATTCCTCGGCGCTCACCTTTGAAAGCGTTTCGGCGCGTCCGTACGACGTTATGCGCCTGATCGAAGGGAATGTCTGCTTGAGATATCTCAGGACCTCGGTGAGGCGCGAGGCGGTCAGCGCGAGGGTGTTTCCGTCCTGCAGGAACACGGTCTGCCCGCCGTTCACGAGCCAGTTCGCTACGTGGTAGTAGCATTCCTGCTCCTTCTCGTTCGCGCTGAACGAGCGCAGCTCGGCGTTGAGCGAGTCGAAGTCCCATTTCGCGCCCGAGCGGTGCTTTTCGATCATGTCGGCGTACCAGCGCATCGTGTCGATGTCCTGCTTGATGCTGTCGACGGTGTACGCGCGGAATTTCGTGTGGCGGTAGACGTCGCAGAAGCGGCACTTGTTCCAGGTGCAGCCGTTTGTGACCTGCACGAGCAGGCTCATCGCCTCCGACGGCGGTCTGATCGGGCCGACGCGGAAAACGCGTTCCTCCGGCGCTCCGTCCGGGGAGATCTCTTTTTCAAGTTTTCTGTAGTAATCGGTCTGGATGTGCACTTTATTTCTCCGTGAAACGGTATCTGAAGCGATACCGGAAAACAGCGGCCGGGCGCATTGAGCGGCCGGCCGGTATAAACAGCTTAAATCAAGGACGGGCGTTTCTCAGGCGCAGCGCGTTCGTGACGACGCATACGGAACTCATGCTCATAGCCGCCGCACCGATCATCGGATCGAGCGTCCAGCCCGTAAGCGGGTAGTAGACGCCCGCCGCGAGCGGAATGCAGATGACGTTGTAGAAAAGCGCCCAGAAGAGCCCCATCTTTATATTCTTAATAACTTTGCGCGAGAGGCTTATCGCGTTCTTTACGTCCGCGAGGTCGTTCTTCATGAGCACGACGTCGGCGGAATCTATCGCGATGTCGGTGGCCGCGCCGATAGCGAAGCCCACGTCCGCGCGGGTGATCGCCGGCGCGTCGTTGATGCCGTCGCCTACCATGGCCACGAGCCTGCCATGTTCCTGGAGTTTGCGGATCTTGGCGTCCTTGTCCTGCGGCAGCACTCCCGCGATCTTTTCAGAGATATCGAGCTCTCTGCGGATGACCTCCGCGGTGCGCTCGTTGTCGCCCGTAAGCATTATCACGTCGAGCCCCAGCTCCTTCAGGTCGCGGATGGCTTCTTTGCTCGTAGGCTTCGGCCTGTCGCTTACGGCGATGACGCCGATGATCGCGCCGTCCGAAGCGAATATGAGCGGCGTCTTGCCCTGAGATTCGAGAGCGTCGAGCGAATCGCGATACTCCGGAGAGATGCCGGCGTGTTCGGAGATGAACTTTTCGTTTCCGGCGAGGTATTCGGTGCCGCCGATGACAGCGCGTGCGCCGCGTCCGGCAACTGCCGTAAAGCTTTCGCAAGGAAGGAGCGCAAGGCCTTTCTCTTCAGCGGCGGAAACCACGGCGCGGCCGAGAGGGTGCTCGGAAGGCGCTTCGATCGAGGCCGCGAGTCTCAGAAAGTCGTCTGCGGAATTCTCCGGAACGGCGTCCGATGACGCGGCAGCCGGCGCGAGCACGTCCGTTACAGCGGGCCTGCCTTCGGTTATGGTGCCTGTCTTGTCGAGCACGACGCAGTCGACCTTGCACGCCTGTTCAAGCGCTTCGGCCGATTTGAAGAGTATGCCGTACTGCGCGGCTCTGCCGGTGCCTGTCATTATCGCGACAGGTGTAGCGAGTCCGAGCGCGCACGGGCACGAGATCACGAGCACTGAAATAGCTATAGAAACCGCGAAGCCGAGAGGCTTGCCGGCGGCAAGCCAGATTATGAAGCTCGCGAGAGATATCAGCATTACTATAGGGACGAATACTCCGGCCACCTTGTCCGCGAGGCGCGAGATAGGGGCTTTGGAGCCGCCGGCTTCCTCGACGAGCGCTATGACGCGCGAGAGGGTGGTGTCGCTTCCGACGCGGGTCGCCCTGAACGTGAAGTAGCCGGCCTTGTTGATCGACGCCGAAATGACCTGGTCTCCCGGGCCTTTTTCCGCGGGAACGCTCTCGCCGGTAAGCGCCGACTCATCGAGCGAGGTCTCGCCGGAGATGATGACGCCGTCCACGGGAACGCTCTCTCCGGGGCGCACCGCGACGGTTTCGCCCACGCGCACCGCGTCGGCCGGAACCTTCAGCTCCTCGCCGTCGCGTATTACGGAAGCCATGCGCGGAGTCAGGTCGATGAGCTTGCGTATCGCGTCGCCCGTCTTGCCCTTCGAGCGCGCCTCGAGCCATTTACCGAGCGTCACCAGCGTAAGTATCATCGCGGCGGACTCGAAATACAGCATGACTATCGCCGCCGTAGAGCCTACGGCGATCAGCGAATCCATGTTAGGCGAGCGTTTGAAAAGCAGGAAATATCCTGTGGTGAAATACTTGCGGTTGACCCATACGACGGGAGCCGTAAGGACCGCGAGAAGGCAATAGAAAAGCACGGGGCTCTCCTTCGCGCCGAATCCGGCCGGGAGCGGGAAGCCCAGCATATCGCCCATGGCGATGTAGAATATAGGAATCAGTAAAACGAGAGAGATGAGGAAGCGGCGCTTCAGGCTCGCTTCCTCCGAAAAAACCATAAATCCGGAATCCGCGGAACCGGTCTCGGCGCCTTCGCCTTCACCCGAACCGCGGCTGCTTCGGTGGGCTTCCTCTTCGGCTTCGCTCGCTCCGTAACCCGCGTCGTCGACTGCGGCGCAGATACCTTCAACCGTGAGCTTCGACTCGTCGTAGTCCACGACCATCGAGTTCGTGAGAAGGTTTACGGCAACGTTCTCAACGCCGTCGAGCTTGCTGACGCACTTTTCAACGCGCGCGGAGCATGCCGCGCAGCCCATTCCGGTCACATTGAATTTCTTCTGCATTTTGTCATCCTTTCAGCCTCCGCTTCGGGAGGCATAGTAGTCGTATTGTTTATTTACCCCGCTATTTCGCGGCGTAATCAGCGTAAAGCTTCGCGAAAGCAGGAATGCTGCGAAGGATCATGTCGTGCGAAACCGCTGTGCAGAGGCGCATCCAGCCCGGGCAGCCGAAATCGTCGCAAGGCACGATCAGCAGATTGTACTTCTTCGCCGCTTCGGAGAACGCGAGCGAATCGCCGTCAGGCGCTTTCATCAGCAGGTAGAACGCGCCCATAGGCTTTACGGCCGTGAAGCCTATGTCTGTGAGGGCGTTGTAAAGATCGGTCCTGTTCTCGTCGTAAGTCTTGATGTCGGGACGCAGCTTCACGCATTTTTCAACGGTCTTCTGCATTATCGACGGCGCGCATACGTGGCCGAGCGTGCGGGCGCTTCCCGCGAGCGCCGGAACGAGATCGTCGTGGTCCGCGCAGCACTTAGGGATGCAGACGTAGCCGATGCGGTCTCCCGGCAGCGACAGCGACTTGGAGTACGAGTAGCAGATGATCGTGTTCGGGTAGATTCCCGGGATGAACGGCACTTCGAGGCCGTCGTACACGAGTTCTCTGTACGGCTCGTCCGAGATGATGTAGATCGGATGACCGTATTCGGCCGATTTCGCGCTGAGTATGCCGGCGAGCTTTGTCAGCGTTTCTCTGCTGAGAACGACGCCCGAAGGGTTGTTAGGCGAGTTCACGATGAGCGCCTGGGTATTCGGGTTTATCGCCGCCCCGAGCTTTTCGAAGTTGATCTGGAAAGACTCGGTATCGGCCGTAACGACCACGAGCTTCATGCCGGATGGCTTGATGAACACGCCGTATTCCGGGAAGTAAGGCGCGATGGCGATGACTTCGCCGCCCGGAACCGCGACCGCCATCATCGTCGAAACGAGGGCCGGAGCCGCGCCGCAGGTGATGAAGAGGTCCGAAGCGTCTATATTCATGCCGGCGCGTCCGGTGAGGTCGTCCGCGATGGCCTTGCGCACGTTCGGGTCTCCCGGAGCCGACGTATAGCCGTGCACCGAAAGGCTGTCGCGCGTAGTCAGCTCGCGGAGCGTTTCGCCCACGAGAGCGGGTGCCGGCACAGACGGATTGCCGCGTGAGTAGTCGTACACGTTTTCGCGGCCGCACTCAGCGGCACGCTTGTTTCCGTATTCGAAGAGCTCGCGGATGCAGGAAGGCCTGGTCCCGAGTTCGTGCATATCGTTTGAGTACATTGAGGATCCTCCGTTCAATCTCAGTTATCAAAGACGCGCGGCAGCCGAGCATCCGGCGCCGCGCGCGTTTTCAGCGGTTATGCGCGTGCCGCTTCCCTTCCGGCGCGGAACGCCCTGATGTTGATGTCGCGAACCTTTTCGGGAACCGTTTCGGCCACGATCTCCTCCCAGTCGATGTCAGGGCAGCCGAGGCTGTCGCACATCGCGCCGAAGAGGACGACGTTCATGCACTTCGGATTTCCGAGGCCGATCGCGATCTCGCCCGCGTTGAGCGATATCGTTTTAAAGTTCTTCTGCATGGATTCGAGGCATCCCTCAGGATACTCCTCGAGTCCTGTGGCTATTGTCAGCGACTTTATCGCGTAGTCGTTGATGATCGCGACGCCGTCCGGCTTCAGGAAGTCCGCGTAGCGCACTGCCTCCATCTTTTCGAGCGCGACCATGATGTCGGCCTCGCCCTTGCCGAATACCGGAGCGTACACCTTTTTGCCCCAGCGAACCTGCGTCGAAACGCTTCCGCCGCGCTGAGCCATGCCGTGTACTTCGCTCTGCTTAACGTCGTAGCCGGCCTTCATAAAGCCGTTTGTCATTATCTTTGAAATGAGTATAGCGCCCTGGCCGCCGACGCCGACGAGCAGGCAGCTCTTTACATCGTTGCTCATGTTCATTCCTCCTTGATTATAGCGTCGAACGGGCAGACCTGAGCGCAGACGGTGCAGCCTACGCACTGGGTGCTGTCGATGAACGCCTTGCCGTTCTCCATCGAGATAGCCGGGCAGCCGACCTTGAGGCAGCTCTTGCAGCTCCTGCACTTGTCAGCGTCCACGCGGCACATGCCTTTTTCGATCGGCAGACGCTTTATGAGGAGGCAAGGACGGCGCGTAACTATCGCCGGATGCTGTCCCGCGTTGAGCGCGGCAACGGCGTCGTCGACCGTCTTCTTCATAGCCGCGAGATCCTGCGGATCAACGGTGAAGATCGGATCGTAGCCGTAAGCCTCGAAGATCTTCTCAATGCTGAGCATCTTCGTTTCGTCGCCCTGGAGCGTGTATCCCGTGCCCGGGTTCTCCTGGTGTCCCGTCATGCCGGTGATGCGGTTGTCGAGGACGCAAGGGATCAGACGGCCGTTGTTGTATATGATCTCGGCCGCTCCGGTCATGCCGCTGTGGAAGAACGTCGAGTCTCCCATAACGCCGAATACGACCTTGTCCTTAACGCCTTCGCGCTCGAACGAGCGCGCCATGCCCATGCCGGCGGAGAAGCCGCCGCCCATGCAGATAACGACGTCGATGCAGCTGAGAGGAGGCGCGCTTCCGAGAGTGTAGCAGCCTATGTCGCCGGTTACGACGTAGTTCTTGTTCTTCGACAGCGTGTAGAAGAACCCGCGGTGCGGGCATCCAGGACAGAGTGCCGGAGGACGCTTCGCCGCGGCTACGCCGGACGTCTTGCATTCAGGCTTTATTCCGAGTACGCGCTCAGCAACGAGCTGCGTGTTGAGTTCGTATGTCATGCCGGTCAGTTCCTTGCCGACGCATTCGATTCCCGCGGCGCGGATCTGGTCTTCCATGAACGGGTCGAGCTCTTCGATGACGTAGAGCTTTTCGACCTTGGAAGCGAATTCCCTGATCTTCGCCATAGGGAGCGGGTAGGTGAGACCCAGCTTCAGGAACGCGGTTCCCTCAGGGAATACTTCTCTCGCGTAGCTGTACGCGATGGAAGCGGATATGACGCCGATCTTTCCGTCGCCCGGCTCTTCCTTGTTGAGACCGATCTCGAACGCGGTCGTGCAGCCGTATTCCTCGAGCTTCTTAATGCGTTCCTCTACGAGAGGGTGGTTCATGTACGCGTTCGCCGGAGTGCAGACGTACTTGCGCACATTGCGCGCGTAAGGCGCCGCGGCGTGTTCCGCGCGCTCGCCGAACTCGACGAGTCCCTTCGAGTGGTTTACGCGTGTGGTGGTGCGGAAGAGCACCGGAGTATCGAACTGCTCGGAGATATCGCACGCGAAGCTTACGAAATCCTTGCACTCCTGCGCGTCGGACGGCTCGACCATCGCGATCTTCGCGGCCTTGGCGTAGTGGCGGTTGTCCTGCTCGTTCTGCGAGGAGTGGCAGCTCGGGTCGTCGGCCGTGACTACGACGTAGCCGCCCTGTACACCGGAGTAACCGGCGGTAAAGAGCGGATCGGCAGCGACGTTGAGTCCTACCATCTTCATAGCGCAGAGCGCGCGCGAGCCGGCTACGGACGCGCCGTAAGCGACCTCTGTAGCGACCTTTTCATTCGGCGCCCATTCGCAGTAAACGGTATCCTTATACTGAGCGGCGGTCTCCAGGATCTCCGTGCTCGGAGTTCCCGGATACGCGGAACAGACTTTGATGCCCGCCTCATATATACCGCGTGCGATGGCCTCGTTGCCTGACAGTAATTGTTTCATTAGCGTGAAGACCTCACTTTCCGGCTCGTGAAAAGCCTTGATATGTCGATTTCATTTATGCGTTTTCAGAAACGTATCTAAATAATAGTATCACATCTGCGGAAAACTGCAACAGAAACCGCACGCCTGAACGCTTGCGGAAACAGGAAAAAAGGTGTATATAATAATCGGAGGACTTTTGGCCTCTTGCGGTCCGCGCGCTGAACGCGGCCGTATTAAACCATAAGGAAAGGAGGTGGAAACGATGCTTGACAGACTTACTAAAATGCTCGCGCTCATCGTGGGAGCTGTTATAGGATACGGCGTGTACCTTTTATTCAACGGAGTGCTCAATCTGGCCGGTGTGCCGCTCGAAAGCATTCTTATGCCTTCGGCAGTTACCGTTATCCAGGTAGCGTTCGCTATTTTTTTCGCGTTATCATTCTTTTTACTTACACCTGTATTCAGGAAGCAGACTTCCAGAATAGCGCAGGAGCTTGACGAATCGATGAGAGGAGTGTCGTCTGGCGAGGTGCTCTCCGCTTCGCTCGGACTCGTTATCGGACTCGTGCTCGCGTACCTGATCAGCAACATCTACAGGATGATCACGGTGCCTTATCTGCCGGTTATTCTTACGGTTATAACGTACCTGATATTCGCGTTCCTGGGGATCGCGATCGCGATAAAGCGCGGGAACGATATCTCGCAGATGTTCACCAGGACCAGACGTCAGGAGACGCCTTCGAAGAGCAAAGGCAAGGGCAGACAGCAGATGCCCAAGATACTCGACACGAGCGTTATCATCGACGGAAGGATCGCCGACATCATGAAGACGGGCTTCCTCGAGGGCAACATCGTGATCCCGGAGTTCGTGCTCACGGAGCTCCAGCACATCGCCGACTCGTCGGACAACCTCAAGCGCAACAGGGGACGCCGCGGACTCGACGTGCTGAACAAGATCCAGACCGAATACGGTATCGAGATCTACAGCACCGCGTCGGAGAAAGCTCTGGACGAAATACCGGAAGTGGATATCAAGCTTCTTAAGCTCGCCCAGATAATGAACGGCGCGGTTGTGACGAACGACTACAATCTCAACAAGGTCGCGGCTATCAAGGGAGTAAAGGTGCTCAACATCAACGAGCTCGCGAATACCCTCAAGCCGGTAGTGCTTCCGGGCGAGGAGATGACCGTATATCTCATCAAGGAAGGCCGCGAACGCGAGCAGGCGATAGCTTATCTCGACGACGGCACGATGATAGTCGTCGAGGACGGCAAGAAGCTCATCGGCAGGACGGTGGAGGTCACGGTAACGAGCGTGCTCCAGACGGCGGCCGGCCGCATGATTTTCGCGAAGACGAAACGAGCGTTGTAAAAACCGGCGCGCGGCGCGCGCTGTGCGGGTAGAGTTATGTATAACGGAATGAAGACCGGTGTGCTCATAGCCGCTTCCGGCGTCGGAAAGCGACTCGGGGCGTCAGTCCCGAAGCAGTTTCTGCCGATAGAGGGCGAGCCGATGGTGGTGCGCGCTCTGCGGCCGTTTCTCGCGCACGAGGCAGTGGACGAGATCGTCTGCGCGGTAACGCCGGGCTGGGAGGACACGCTCTCCGGAATGCTGGAAAAGGCCGGCGCCGGAGACGTGAAAATAGCGTCCGGAGGCGACGAGCGCCAGGACTCCGTGAGGAACGGCCTCGCGGCGTTCGGACCGGACATCGAACTGATACTGATACACGACGGCGCGAGGCCGTACGTTTCGCGCGCGGTCATCGACCGCGTGCTGGCCGCGGCCGCGGAACGCGGCGCGGCTACGGCGGCCGTCCGCGCGAAGGACACGGTCCGCAGGGAACGCGCGGACGGGTCGACGGAAACGCTTGACCGCGGCTCGCTCTGGCAGGTCCAGACGCCGCAGGGCTTCAGGCGCGATATCCTGGAGGACGCGTACGGGAAGGCGGAGGCGGACGGATATCTGGGAACCGACGACACCGTGCTCTGCGAGCGCGCGGGATACGACGTCGCGATCGCGGAGGGCGAGTACGTGAACTACAAGATCACCACAGCCGAAGATATGCCGCGCGAAACGCGGACGGGCATCGGATACGACGTCCACAGGCTCGTTCCGGGGCGGAAGCTGATACTGGGCGGCGTCGAGATACCGTACGAGCTCGGACTCGACGGCCACTCGGACGCGGACGTGCTTACGCACGCCGTAATGGACGCTCTTCTCGGAGCGGCCGGGCTCGGCGACATCGGAAAGCATTTTCCGGATACCGACGACCGGTATCTCGGCATCTCGAGCATTGAGCTCCTGCGTCAGGTGGGAGAGAAGCTCGGAGAGGCCGGCTTTTCGATCGTGAACGTCGACGCGGTGCTGATAGCGCAGAAGCCGAAGATAGCTCCGCACACGGACGAAATGCGGGCCAACATGGCGGGAGCGCTCGGCATAAGCGGCGCGAAGATCAACATCAAAGGCACTACGACCGAGAAACTCGGTTTTACGGGACGCGGGGAAGGCATGGCCGCTCAGGCCGTGTGCACCGTGCAAGGCATACACTGATCCAAGGAGACTGATAACAATGAGAATGTCAAAGATGCACCTTAAAACGCTCAGAGAGGTGCCGGCGGAAGCCGAAATACCGAGCCACGTACTGCTGCTCAGAACGGGGATGATCCGCAAGCTGGTTTCCGGCGTTTACGGCTTCATGCCGCTCGGATGGCGTTCGGTGCGCAAGATAGAGGATATCGTAAGGCAGGAGATGGACGCTTCCGGCGCCCAGGAGATACACATGTCGGCCGTTCAGCCGGCGGAGCTCTGGCAGGAATCGGGCCGCTGGTCGCACTACGGACCTGAGCTCTGGCGTCTCAAGGACAGAAACGGAAGAGATTTCTGCCTCGGCCCTACTCACGAGGAAATATTTACCGACATCATCAGAAACGACGTTTCGTCGTACAGACAGCTTCCGGTGAACCTTTACCAGATCCAGACGAAGTACCGCGACGAAGCCCGCCCGAGATTCGGACTGATGCGCAGCAGAGAGTTCATCATGAAGGACGCGTATTCGTTCGACCGCGACGCGGAAGGTCTCGACGAGAGCTATAAGATCATGTACGACGCTTACTCGCGCATATTCACGCGCTGCGGGCTCACCTTCAGACCGGTAGAGGCCGACAACGGCGCGATAGGCGGCAGCAATTCGCACGAGTTCACCGCGCTTTCCGAGGTCGGAGAGAGCGAGATCGCGTACTGCGAAAAGTGCGACATGGCGGCGACCGTGGAGAGAGCCGGATGCAAGGACGCTCCGGCTTCGTCGGAAGAGATGCTCCCGATGGAAAAGGTGCTGACTCCGGGAACGAAGACTATCGAGGACGTCGCCGCTTTCCTGAAGCTGCCGAAGGAGAAGACGATAAAGGCGCTCCTGTTCGTAAAGTACGACGACGATTTCAACAAGGACGGCTACGTCGCGGCGTTCGTGCGCGGCGACAGAGACCTCAATATGACTAAGCTCGTGAACGCTCTCGGCATCCCTGAGCACGCCATCGAGTTCGCGGACGAGAACGAGATGGGCGCGGCGACGGGCTGCGTGGGCGGCTTCACAGGTCCTGTGGGACTGCACGACTGCACGATAGTAGTCGACAGCGAGCTCACCGGCGCGCGCAACATGTGCGCCGGCGCGTGCGAGGCGGACCACCACATTATCAACGTCAACTACGGACGCGATTTCAAGGGCGATATCGTGACCGACATAAAGACGCTGAAGGAGGGCGATCCTTGCCCGGTATGCGGCGCTCCTGTAAAGCACGCGCGCGGCATCGAGGTCGGCCAGGTGTTCAAGCTCGGCACGAAGTACAGCGAGAGCATGAACGCGTACTACAAGGATGAGAACATGCAGGATCACCTGATCGTGATGGGCTGCTACGGCATCGGAGTTACAAGAACTCTGGCGGCCATAGTCGAGCAGCACCACGACGACAACGGCATCATCTGGCCGATGTCGGTGGCTCCTTACCACGCGATAGTTACGCTCGTGAACGTTTCGGACGAGACGCAGAAGGCCATGGCCGAAGAGATCTACGCGTCGCTGAACGCGGCGGGCGTTGAAGTGCTGCTGGACGACAGAGACGAGCGCCCTGGCGTAAAGTTCAAGGACGCAGACCTCCTCGGGATCCCCGTAAGGATCACGGTCGGAAGAGGCGCGGTGAACGGCATGGTCGAATACAAGCTCAGACGCGACGCGGAAAAGACTGAGATGACAAAGGACGACGCGGTCGCGGCGGCGATCGCGGCAGTGAACGCAGAAAGGTACGGTGCACGTAAATGAGTAATATCGTAAGGATCGAAATGGCAAACGGCGACGTTATGAGGGCGGAACTCTATCCCGAGATCGCGCCTGAGACTGTCGCGAACTTCATAAAGCTCGTCGAGGATAAGTTCTACGACGGCCTCACGTTCCACAGAGTCATTCCGGGATTCATGATCCAGGGCGGCTGCCCGAACGGCACCGGCACAGGCGGCCCGGGCTGGTCGATCAAGGGCGAATTCGCTTCCAACGGATTCAAAAACGACCTTAAGCACGAGCGCGGCGTTCTTTCGATGGCCCGCGCGATGGACCCGAATTCCGCCGGATCGCAGTTCTTCATCATGGTCGACGACGCTCCGTATCTGGACGGCCAGTACGCCGCTTTCGGCAAGGTGATCGAAGGCATGGAAGCCGCTGACAGAATCGTGAACTCGCCGAGAGATTTCATGGACAAGCCGAGAGAAAAGCAGATGATGATCTCGGTAACGATGGAATAGTCCGGCTCTCCCGCTTTGTGAAAGTTATGTGAAAGATGGCGGGATAACCTTGACACGCATTGTAATAATTTTGTAACATAGTCGTGTACAAGGGGTACGAAAGGAACTACATGAACTCAGATAACACCAACACCAAGTTTAAAGATAATATGGCGAGGCTGACCAAGTTCATTTCAGGAACGACCGCGAAGCAGAGATACGGAGCGGTTGCTGTAGCCGCGGCTGTGATCTGTGCTGCGGTCGGGATCGGCGTGGCGGCGGGAAACAACGCCGCAGCGGTTCCTGAAGCGGATCTTTCGGCAGCGGGCGTCGAAGCTGCTTTCGCGGCTTCCGCCGAACCTGACGGGTGCTGGGGCTTCTCCGTTAACGGCGAGGAAATCCTCTGCGTCGCTTCCGAAGAGGAAGCCGCGGCGGTATTTCAGGGAGTCACCGATTACTACAGCGCAAAGAGCACCGGTGAGGTCACGAATGTCGCTTACGGCGAACTCGTGGAATACACGCCTGAAGTGCGCAACAAGTATACAGACGTAATGTCAGTGGATGAAGCGGTCAACTACGTGGTTACGGGCGCGAAAGAGCCTGTCGTATACGTGGTTCAGAGCGGCGACAACACCTGGGACATAGCGATGGCGAACGGGATCAGCGAGGACGAGCTCCTGGCGATGAATCCGGGCGTCGAGCCGAAGCGTCTCCAGATCGGACAGGAACTCAACCTCTACGAGTCGCATCCGTTCATGACCGTGAGCGTTACCGAAAACGTTTCATCGACCGAAAAGATAGCGTACAACACCGTATATCAGAGCTCCGACGAGCTTTATAAGGGCCAGACCAGCGTTCAGACGCCGGGAGTTTACGGCAGCAAGGAAGTTACTACTCAGCTCGTACGCCAGAACGGCATAGTTGTGGCGAGCAATGTAATAAACGAAGTCGTTTTATCCGAGCCTCAGGACGAGATAGCGCTCAAGGGCACCAAGGCGATCCAGGTGAGCACGGGCGGTTCGGGCACGCTGGCTCCTCCGATGTCCCACATCGAAGTATCCGACGTGTTCGGAGCTTCGCGCGGATCCACCAGGAGACACGCGGGCGTGGACCTCAGGAATCCTAAGGGAACGCCGATCTACGCTTCCGACGCGGGCACGGTTATCTTCTCCGGAACTTCGACGTCGTACGGCAAGATCGTGAAGATCGACCACGGCGGCGGACTCCAGACGTATTACGCGCACTGCGACGAGCTCCTCGTGAACGTGGGCGATCAGGTTCAGAAGGGCGAGCAGATCGCTACCGTAGGCCGCACGGGAAACGCTACCGGTTACATCCTTCACTTTGAAGTGAGAGTCAACGGCGTAGCTCAGAATCCTATGAATTACATTTGATATACGCGACAAAATAATATATAATATTGGGCAGGTATGTACCTGCCCGATTTTAGTTTTTGAAAGAGCGGGCGGTGCGTGCGAAAGACTCGACAGAAGGAGAAGATCATGAAGGTCTACAATACGCTTACGAGAAGAAAAGAAGAATTCGTGCCGATCGACGAGAAGGAAGTAAAGATCTACGTCTGCGGCCCTACCGTATATAACTTCTTCCACATCGGAAACGCGCGTCCGTTCGTCGTTTTCGACACGCTCAGGAAATATCTCGAATACAAGGGATACAACGTGAAGTTCGTGCAGAACTTTACCGACGTCGACGACAAGATCATAAACAAGGCACGCGAGGAGGGCGTTTCGGCCGGCGAGGTCAGCGAGAAGTACATCGCCGAATACTACAAGGACGCCGCCGCGCTCAACGTAAAGAAGGCATCCGTTCATCCGAAGGTTACCGAAACGATGAACGACATTATCGCGTTCGTCGCGGACCTCATCAACAAGGGATACGCGTACGAGGTGGACGGCGACGTATATTACAGCACGCGCAAGTTCGAGGGCTACGGCAAGCTTTCGGGACAGAACATCGAGGATCTCGAGGCGGGCGCCCGCATCGAGGTCGGCGAGAAGAAGCGCGATCCGCTCGATTTCGCGCTCTGGAAGGCGAGAAAGACGGACGACGAGATCGCGTGGGAGTCGCCTTGGGGCATGGGCCGTCCCGGCTGGCACATCGAGTGCTCGACCATGTCGAAGAAGTACCTCGGCGATACGATCGACATCCACGCCGGCGGACAGGACCTGATGTTCCCGCACCACGAGAACGAGATCGCCCAGTCCGAGGCGGAGAACGGCGTTAAATTCGCGAACTACTGGATGCACAACGGCTACATTACGATAGACAACGAGAAGATGTCCAAATCGAAGGGCAACTTCTTTACGGTGCGCGACATACTTCAGCACTACGACGGCGAGACGATGCGCTTCTTCCTGCTGTCGGGCCACTACAGAAACCCGATCAACTTCAGCGACGCGCTCATGGAGCAGGCCAAGAACGGACTCGGCAGAATGAGGAACGCCAAGGCCAACCTGAAGCACCTGATCTCGACATGCGAAGGCACCATGACTGACGCGGAGAAGCAGGTATACGAGGGACTCGCCAAGTACAGAGATCAGTTCTGCGCGGCGATGGACGACGACCTGAACACCGCTGACGCGATAAGCGCAGTATTCGAGCTGATAACGGCCGTAAACACGCAGGTGCGCGAAGGCTCGTCGAAGGAGTTCGCGGAGAAGAGCCTGGCGATGCTCACCGAACTGACTTCCGTGCTCGGGCTTCTGCAGGACGACGACGCCGACGACGGCGTTGACGCTGAGCTGCAGGCGCTGATCGACGAGCGCCAGGAGGCGAGAAAGCAGAAGAACTTCGCCCGCGCCGACGAGATAAGGGATATGCTCAAGGCGAGAGGCATAACGCTCAAGGATACTCCTCAGGGCGTTCAGATCGTAAGGGAATAGCCGAAAGCGGCTGCCGGACGCCGGAACCGTCCGCGGAAGCGGCGGCTGAAACGGCGCGGCGGAGATTGGAGACTATGATCAGGGATCCCGAACAGATAAACACGACGGCCCTCGCGTTCATAGGCGACGCGGTCTACGAGGTATACGTGCGCGAGCGCGTGCTCGGAGAGGGCAACGCCCACACCGACGTACTCCACCGCGGGGCGGTGCGGTACGTGAAGGCCGACAGGCAGGCAGCGGCGCTGCGTGCGATGATGGACAGCCTGACGGAGGACGAGACGGCGCTGGTGAAGCGCGCGCGGAACCACAGGAGCGCGTCGAAGCCCAAAAACGCCGACCCCGTGGACTACAAGCTCGCGACGGCGTTCGAAGCGCTGATCGGGTGGCTGCACCTTGCGGGCGACACCGCGCGGGAAAAAGAGATAGTTGAAATGGCATTCGCGGAGCTGGAGAAGGACAATGGAAGAACCTAAAAGAAAAAAACGCGGTCCGATAACCGACTCGCTCTGGGATTACTATCTGACGAACCGCGAGATAGACAAAAAGAGCCGCGAGGATAACGCGAGCAGGACCGACAAGAGCTGGACGAAGAGCGAAATCATCCTGCTGCTGATAATAATAGCGGGCGGGATCGGTATCGTCCTGAAATACTTTGTTTTCAAATAGCTGTGTGAACGGAGGAGAAAAATGAGTAAAGCTGATGTATTGTTCGTGAATATGTGCAGAGACATCCTGGACAACGGTTACTCGTCAGAGGGTCAGATAGTCCGCGCGAAGTGGCCTGACGGAACTCCGGCGCACACAATCAAGCGCTTCGGCATAGTCAACCGCTATAACCTGCAGGAGGAATTCCCGGCGCTGACTCTTCGCCCGACGGCCATCAAGTCCGCGTTCGACGAGCTGCTCTGGATATGGCAGAAGAAGTCCAACAATATCAAGGACCTCAGCACTCACATCTGGGACGAGTGGGCAGACGAGAACGGCACCATCGGCAAGGCGTACGGCTATCAGATGAGCGTTAAGTACAGATTCCACCAGGGCGAGATGGACCAGGTCGACAACGTGCTCTGGCAGCTCAAAAACACACCGTATTCGCGCAGGATACTCACAAACATATACAACTTCAACGACCTCATGGAGATGGGACTCGAGCCGTGCGCGTACAGCATGACGTTCAACGTTACCGGCAACAAGCTGAACGCGATACTCAACCAGCGCTCGCAGGACGTGCTCGCGGCGAACAACTGGAACGTATGCCAGTACTCGCTGCTCGTGATGGCGTTCGCTCAGGTCTGCGGATACGAGCCGGGCGAGTTCGTGCACGTGATCGCGGACGCGCACATCTACGACAGGCACATCCCGTTCATCGAGGAGATGCTCTCGAGACCGCAGTATCCGGCTCCGAAGGTTCATCTGAACCCGAACGTCAAGGATTTCTACGACTTCACGAAGGACGACGTAATAATCGAGGACTATCAGAAGAATCCGCAGATCACGGATATTCCGATCGCGATATAACCGGCGCGCGCCGGTGCGCCTGAAAAGCGGGCGCCGCGGAGAGCCCGGACGGCGGGGATGCACTGCGCAGGCGGGCGGAACGGAGAAACACAATGAAGATGATAGTGGCGGCGGACAGAAACTGGGGGATCGGCAAGGACGGCAGACTTCTCGCCCACCTTTCCGGAGATCTCAGGTATTTCAAGGAACGCACGCTCGGAAAAACGATAATAATGGGGCGCACGACGCTCGAATCTCTACCCGGAGGCAGGCCGCTTCCGGGCAGAACTACTTTTGTGATGACGCGCAACGCCGACTACGAGACGGACTGCGAAAAGTTCGGCTCGGTGGACAGCCTGCTCGAGCGCCTCGAAACGGTGGAGGGCGACGTGCTCGTGTGCGGCGGCGCGGATATCTACGAACAGCTGATGCCGTACTGCGACACGTTCTACATCACGAAAATCGACGCGGTGTTCGACGCCGACAGATTCATCCCGGACCTCGACGGCATGCGGGGCGTAGAGCTGCTGCGCGAGAGCGAAGAGATGGAAGAGAACGGCATAAAATACCGCTTTCTGGAGTACATAAGGACAGGAGTTCCCGATGAGACGAAATAACGACAGGAGTTCATCGCGCGGGTCAAAGCCTGAAGGCGGAAGGTCCGCGAGAGGCGCGAAGCCGGCCGGAGGAAGAACTTCGCGCACGGCGGGATCCGACGGCGCGAGATCTCCGCGCGCCGCGAAACCGGAAGGCAGAAGACCTTCGCGCGCGGCGGAAGCGAGACCGTACGGAACCGAAGAACAGCGCGAAACGAGATCCGACATCCTCATAGGCAGGAACCCGGTCATGGAAGCTCTGAAGAGTGACCGCGAGATCGAGAAGATCTCGGTGCTTAAGGGCGCGGAGGGTTCCGTTACCAAGATAGTGGGCATGGCCCGCGACAAGGGGATACCGGTGTATTACACCGACAAGGCCGGACTCGACAGGATGGCCGACGGAGGCGTCCACCAGGGCGTTGTGGCTCTCGTCGCGGCTCACGAATACAGCGACGTGGAGGATATGCTGAAGCTCGCCGCCGACAGGGGCGAGGATCCGTTCCTCATTATCCTCGACAACCTCGAGGATCCGCACAACCTCGGCGCAATAATGCGTACGGCCGAAGCGGTCGGCGCCCACGGCATAATCATCCCGAAGAGGCGCGCGGTCGGCCTCACCGAGACCGTCGCGAAGGCGTCCGCGGGAGCTATCGAATACGTTCCGTGCGCCAAGGTGGCGAACATCGCGCGTACGATCGACGATCTGAAGGAGCGCGGCATCTGGGTCAGCGCGTGCGATATGGACGGCGCGCCTTACTACGAATCCGACCTGACGGGGCCGGCTGCGCTCGTGATCGGAAGCGAGGGCTCGGGCATCAGCAAGCTCGTGCGCGACAAATGCGACCGCATCGTGTCGATGCCGATGGTCGGAAAGATATCGTCGCTCAACGCCTCGAACGCGGCGGCGGTCCTCATGTATGAGGTCTTCAGGCAGAGACTTAAAGCGTCGGAATAACAGAGAATGAACCGGATACGCGCGGGAGCGGGCACCTGAGGGGAATGACGGCGGGCCGGAAACAAACTACGTCAGGAGAACCACGGATGACAGACGAACAGCTTGTCGAACTCGCCCGCGGAGGCGACAGCGCGGCTGAAGAAGAAATAATACAGCGCTACAAGGATACGGTCCGCAGACGCGCGCACCTCTATTTCATTGCGGGCGCGGACAGCGACGACGTGATCCAGGAGGGCACGATCGGCGTTTTCAAGGCCATCAGGTCGTTCGATCCTTCGCGCGGCACGTCCTTCAAAACGTTCGCGGAGCTCTGCGTGAACCGCCAGATCATGACGGCGGTGAGCAACGCCAACAGGCAGAAGCATACGCCTCTGAACACGTCCGTATCGCTCAGCGAGCCGGCCGAAG
>JAEEGL014195327.1_pt1 | contig 40615 bp, 37 predicted proteins | sample 9134231 | NCBI WGS metagenome assembly JAEEGL01 (sample SAMN16246548, study PRJNA631951) | gut metagenome | biome: gut microbiome; feature: rumen; material: fiber-attached | host: Bos | place: Iran: Karaj | collected 2018-10
AGCGGAAGGCAACGTTGTGCATCTCGAAGGCACGGTCGACGATTTCGACGTCACGCTCACGATCAACGGCGTTGCGACGAACGTCTATGAGGGCGGCGTCTTCATGCAGGACTACAACATGACCGGCACCGGTTCCGAGACGATCGAACTCGTTGCGACCAAGAACAACTTCGTCACCGCATCCAAGACGCTGACCGTCGATCCGTACGTGTTCATCCCCGATCCGATGGTTCTGAATGTGAAGGACGATGTCGCATCGCTCAAGGCCGATAAGTCCGGCAAGCTCACCGTCACCGGTACGACGCTTCCCGGCGCGACGCTGACCGCGACGAGCGACGATACGACCCGCGTGCTCTGCGGCACCGTTACGGTCGATGCGGAAGGCAAGTTCTCCTTCGGCATTACGATGGATTCCTCCTTCTACGGCATTTCGACGATCACGCTGACCGGCACCAAGGAAGGCGCCGAGGACGGAAGCACGACCTTCGTCGTTTCGAGATCGTATGCGGATAAGGACGCTTTCATCAAGGCGTACGGCAAGAAGTATAAAGAGATCAACCGCGGCATCACGATGCAGGAGCTCCTTGCGGACCTCGGAACCTATGCGGGCAACAACTACGGCTTCCGCATCATCGCGACGGTCAACGAAGTCATTACGAACGGCGACAAGACCTATGTCAAGATGACGATCGCAAAGACCAATGAGGTCGTGTACGTTCGCAACATGAGCGCGAAATGGTTGCCGCAGGACAACATCGGCGGCAAGTACCGCATCTACTGCAACCTGGTCGGCACCTATGAGGATACCGGCAGCGCCGAATTCCTCGGTTGGTTCGTGTACAACTCAAAATAATGCGTATCTGGGCAAAAACGCTTACGCGTCAAAAGATACAATCGGAAGTCGTGCGGGAGTTCGCTCTCGCACGACCCTCTGATATTGAGGGCTGGATGCCGATCTTTCACGAGCTTTGCCAGGCGCTCGACCTCTCCCGCCCCGTCGTGCTCAACAAGCATATCAACGAACTGGAGCGATTCAACCATACGCAGTTCCGCCAAAACGATTTTATGGAACCCGTTTCCTTCGACCGTTTCGACGTCGAAATTCTGGTCGAAAAAAAGGAGCATGAAAACTTCTTTTCGCGTACATACTAACGGCGTGAAAGGAGTGATTTCATGAATATCGTCGCTTTGATTCTCATGATCGTCGGCGCGTTGAACTGGCTGCTTGTCGGCATTTTCCGGTTCAATCTTGTGACATGGATCTTCGGCGCTTCATCCGTTGTAACCGCGATTCTGTATGTATTGGTCGGTCTCGGCGGCATCTGGGGAATCGTCATGCTGTTCCAGCGAAACGTACGCAAAACCGAATTGATGCATGATTCCGAGTGAAGCTGTCCGGAAAGAAGCCGCAAAGGCTTCTTTTTTTACGGAAAGACTGGCTTTTTTCGGAATGATTCTGTATAATGAAACGGAAACGGAGGAATTGTGATATGGATTGGATGGAAGAAACGGCGAAGCAGCTTCGCAAAGGCGCATTTTTGATGGTGAAAGGTAATCCGATGACGATCGGCTGGGGGCAGTTCGGCGTGCTCTGGAACAAACCGACCTTCTCGGTCTATGTGCGTGAGAGCCGGTATACGCATGAACTGCTGAAGGATGCGGATACCTTTACGGTCAGCGTACCGGCATACGGAACCATGGGAAAAGAGCTTGCGTTCTGCGGCACACGGTCCGGCAGGGATACGCAGAAGATGACGGAACTGAATGCCGCGCTTTGGCAAAACCGCTTCGGCGCGCAGGACGGCTTCGACGGCTGCAAGTATCAGATCGAATGCCGCATCCTCTTCCGTGCCGACATGGACGAACATGCGCTCGAAGACGAAGCGCTTCTCTCCCGCTATTATGCGGACGGCGATCCGCACACGATGTACGTCGGCGAGATCCTCGGCGTGACCGAGCTGTGACCATGAAACGGCTTTTTGCGTTTCTTCTCTGCATTGCGCTCTTGACCGGCTGCGCGGCGACAGCCGCCGACCGGTATGTGTGCGGTCTGTTCGAAGCCGATCTTCCGGAGTCCTTTGAACCGGTTCCGGGCACGCCGATCCTGTGCTTTGCACCGATGGGCGATCCGGTGCGATCAAGCTCCGTCACGTGCTATACGACCGAGCGAAACTGGTACTTCGACAGCTTCACGCAGGAAGAATATGAGACGGCTCTGCGTTCGCTGACCGGATATGAAACACTGTCCGTAAACGACATCGCGTCCTGCCGCGTCGACGGCTGCAACGCAAAGCGCATCGCTTGCAGCGTCGGGATCGATCAGGGAACGCATGACCTGATCCTCTATGCGATCGAATCGGATCAGACGTACATCTTTACGCTGCTGAACCGCGATACGGATTCCTACATCGATGCGTTCGACGACATGATGCGCTCGTTGAAGCTGAAAGGCAATTCATGAAACAGATTGTTTTGGTTACCGGCGCTTCCGGAGGGATCGGTTCCGCGATCGCCGAACGCTTTGCAGATGAAGGCTTCGCCGTTGCGCTGCAATACCGTCTGAACAAACAAGGCGCAGCGGATACGGCGGCTCGCTTCCCGAAGGACGCATCCTATCTGTGCGTGCAGGCGGATCTCTGCAATGCGGAGTCCGTGCAAAAACTGCGCGAGACGGTGCGCGAAAGACTCGGCACGGTTTCCGTACTCGTGAACTGCGCAGGGGTCGCATTGCCGCAGAAGCTGTTTTCCGATACGACGGACGACGAATACGAACGGATCTTCGAAACGAACGTACACGGCATGATGCGCATCACGAAGGCGTTTCTGTCCGATCTTCGCGACAGACGCGGCGCGATCGTCAATCTGTCTTCGATCTGGGGCGTCAGCGGCGGATCCTGCGAGGTGCTTTACTCCGCAAGCAAGGCCGCCGTGATCGGCTTCACCAAATCGCTTGCGAAGGAGCTTGCGCCGTCCGGCGTCAACGTCAACTGCGTAGCACCGGGGCTGATTCAGACGCGCATGAACGGGCATCTGTCCGAGGATGCTTTGGAGGCATTCCGCACGGAAACGCCGCTTGCACGGCTCGGCACACCGGAGGATATTGCCGATGCGGTCCTGTATCTTTCGACGGCACGATTCGTCACGGGACAGATCCTCTGCTGCGACGGCGGTTACACAGTATAACAGAATCCATAATAAAACGACCGGAGAGCGCATCTTCGGTCGTTGTTTGTTTGAAGGGTTACGGTGCGATCAGACAGGCACCGATGATGCCCGCGTCGTTGCCTGCGGTCGCGATCACAATCTCCGGACATGTCTCAAAGAAGCATTTCTTTTCGACGTCGACGGTCAGCGGATCCAAAAGGAAGCTGCCTGCGCCGCAGACGCCGCCGCCGATCGCGATGCGTTCCGGATCGAGCAGATTGACGATCGACGCAAGATAGCTGCCGAGATCGTCGATAAACGCGCGGAACAGTTCGGACGCATCCCGATTGCCGCCTTTCGCCGCGTCAATGACCGCTTTGGCATCCTTGAGGCCGAACGCCTGTCCGTCCTTTGCAAGGCGCGTTGCCGCGCAGTACGCTTCCGCACAGCCGTTGATGCCGCAGGTGCACGGTCTGCCGCCGTTGTGCAGGACCATGTGGCCGGGCTCGGTGCCGTTTCCGCGGCCGCCGCGATACAGCTTGCCGTTCATGATCAATCCGCCGCCGATGCCTGTGCCGATCGTGATCAGCACGGAGGTCTGCGTGCCGGAAAGCGAACCGACGCCGTGCTCCGCAAGCGCCGCCGCATCCGCGTCGTTGATCAGCGCTACGGGCTTCTGAAGCGCGTTCTGCAGCAGCTCGCACAAAGGCGTATGATGAAAATCGAGGTTGTGCGCGTCGATTACCGTGCCGTTCTTGATATCCACGCTTCCGGGAACCGCCGCGCCGACGCCCGAAACGTCGGATTCGTTCAAAGACGCCTCCAAAAGCAGCGCGTGATACAGCGCCGTGCAAACGTCGATGACGGCGCCGGTGCCCTTTCCGCGCGGAAACGGCAGGGACTTCCTGCAGATCAGACGGCTGTCTTCGTCAAGAATGCCGGCAGCGATGTTCGTGCCGCCGATGTCATATCCGATCCGAACCATATTATGCCTCCGCCGCCTGTTCGACCGCCTTTGCAAGCTGATCCGCACAGGATGTATAGCTGTTGCCGCAGGTGTTGCCTTTGAGCGTCTGCACGAGCTTATCGCGATCCATCCCCTCGACGAGCTTGCCGATCGCCTTCAGGTTGCCGTTGCAGCCGCCCGTGAACACGACGTTGTACACCTTTCCGTCGATCAGATCAAAATCGATCTTTGTGGAGCAAACATCACTTGTTTTACTGGTTACGTGCATATGGAGTCCCCTTTCTGTTTTTCAAAATCAGCCTTGAGATCGGCTGTTCAAATCCGTAAGTGATCAGGATCGCAACGGTAAACGCCGCGAACAATGCAAGGAGCGTCAGCGTCCACTGCGCCTGCGTGCCCATCGCGGAGATATCCGCGCCGCTGTTCGCGCCGAAGCTCTGCCGCAGCTTGACGGTCAGCCATTGATGCCACAGATACAGATTGTATGTGACCGCCGCGACCGAAGCGGCAACGCGGTTGTCAAGCAGTTTCCGGAACGGCTTCGGCGCGATCGAAAAACCGAGCACAAGCGCCGTAAAAGCAAACGACAGGACTGCGCGATATTTCAACTGCCACGCCTGCTGTTCCTTCCATGCGTCGGCGCACATCGTAAAGAGCTTGACGACCGCAAAGCAGGCGGCGACGGCGAGCACGATCCCGAAAAGAGACGGCAGCGCCTTCCGTTTGACGCGCGCAGCGTACCAGGCATAGAGATGCGCCGCCATCATGCCGTTTGCAAAGACCGGCAGGAACGTCAGAAAACGGTTGACCATCACGCGCGGTTCCGAGATCCGCAGCGCGACGCCGAACGTAAACGCAAGCCCGACGAGCATCATCACCGCGTAGATCAACAGAGGCAGTCTTTGAAACGCCTTTGCGAGCCACGGAAAGATCAGATAAAACCCGACTTCGATGCAGACCGTCCATACCACCGCCGTGATGCCTGCGAACAGGTAGGTGTCGTTGAAAAACATCTCGGTGAAGGTCAGATGCGTCACAAGGTCCTTCACGGCGAACGCCGGTTTATTGGCATAGAAGCCGTCGAACAGCGCGACGAAGAACGTCACGAGCACGACGAGCAGGTAGCTCGGAACGATCCGCGCGACCCGTTTTTTGAAGAAGCGTCCGATCGGATCGACCGGCGTACCGGAAAACGTCTGTCTCGCGTACGGCAGATACAGCACGAACGCGGAGAGCAGCAGCATCAGATCGACGCAAAGGTATCCGCAGCGGCGAAAGCAGTTCGGATAGATCTGCGAGATGCCGAGCCATTTCAGGAACGGCGTCTGATACGCGGGCATCAGCCACGTTTGCTGCCATACATGGAACCAAAGCACGGTCAGAACGCCGAGCGAACGGATGCCGTCCAGCACGCCGACATGCTTCGTATCGACCGAAAAGATCGATTCCTTCTGCGGTTTCTCCGCAATTCGTTCCACAGACTGTTCCATTTGCGTCAATTCCTGCAGCCGCCGCATTCGGATCCGTGACTTTTAAGAACGGACACGGCCGTTGCGCGAAGGATCGCCGCCGTCTCCGGTTCGATCTCACAGGAAAGGCGGGATCGCTCCGTTTCCGCCTGCGGGTGCTCCGCATCGAAGCGAGAGGCGAAGTCGAGCGTTCGATCGGGCAGGCGCGAAAGGTCATTGCAGCCGGTCAGAAGCGAAGCAAACGCCGCAGCGATTAGGTAGGTCGCATACTTCGAAGCGTGCGCGCCGTCGCTCCAATAGAGGTCGATCTCCGGGTGCGAAACGCGAAGCGCCTCAAACAGTTCGCCGATTGGTGCAAGCAGCGCGTCACATCGCTCGGAAAGCGTGCGGTAGGCCGCCGAGATTTCCCGGATCTTCTCCGGTTCGTCCTTCTTTGCCCAGGTCATATACAGGACCGGCTTCGTTCCGCAGGTGCGGCAGAGCGAGATGAGCGCTTCCGCATCCGGTTCCGTCTGGGAAAGCCCCGGGAACGGATGCCCCTGCTGCTGAATCACGCAGAAGTCATACTTGCCGTACAGCAGCGCAAAGCGGATCGGGAAATACTCCTTTGTATGCCAGCGCAGAGAACGACCGGAATAGGCGAGCATCGTGACCTCCGTCTGCTCGCCCGTCAGCGCCTCGCACATGTCCGCAAAGAGCTGCGGCATATCGTTGAAATACGTATGGCTGTTGCCGATAAACAGAACCTTCATACTCCCCCGTTTCTTTCCGGCGGGTTTATTTCAATCCCATTCGATCGCGCCGATGCTCTCGAGATACGCTTCGCTGTAGTCCATATAGTCCTCTACGAAGCGCATGCAGTACATCTTCTGCTCCTCAAAGTCCTTTTGAAGTCCCGCAAAGAGATAATCGAACGCCTTGTCGTCGTCATAGACCTCGCCGTCGTTGACGCCGGTCTGCTCCATGAATTCTTCATCCAAAGCGACGACGCGATCCAACATGCGATCGAACACATCCTCCTTGAAGATCAGAAAATCGCCTTGCTGCACAAAGCGTTCCTTGATATACTTTTTTGCGTTTTCCAAGCTGTATTCCTGTTCCATACCGTCCTCCGATACTGTTCTTTTTGTATTATAACACACCGGCGAACCGTTTTCCATATCTTCCCGTACTTTTTTTATACGGCGTCCACAAACCAGCGCGGGTCCTCAAAGAACAGAAACGTCGTGTGCCCGTTGATGAGACACGTATACCGTACGCCGTTTCCGCCCGCCTTCAGGCTTGCGGCACGGCGTTCGTCGAGCACCTTCTGGATCTCAAACCGCCTGCCGTCCGTCCAGTGTACGACGCGCGGCAGCGTATGCCCCGCCTCGTCCGTATAGGTTTCCACGCCGACATACACCTTCATGCGCGATATCCGACCGGATGAGAAACATGCTCTTCGCGCGGGTTCATAATACCGATCGTCCGATCGGTCAGCAGACGTCCGCGCAGGATCGCATGATAGCCGAAACGGCCGCGGATGCCGTCGATCGCGCGCTCCGCCGTTTCGAGCCGCTTCCGGTGCTCCTCCTCTCCGAACAGATTCAACTGGACGGGCCTGTCCGTCGGCCAGAGCTCCGATGCACAGACCGTCAGCGAACGGATCGGGCGCTGCCAGTCGTAGTTTTCGACAAAAAGCGCCATCGCGGCATCCAAGATCTCATCGGTCAGGAACGACGGCGTCCGGAGACGGCGCTGCCGCGTAAAGGAAAACAGACCGCAGTCGCGCACCGAAAGGGACACGACGTTCGCGCGGAAGCCGTGCTCGCGAAGACGGCGCGACACGCTCTCCGAAAGCATCAGAAGCGTGAGCCGCACATCGTCGTTGCTGACGAGATCGCGCGGGGCGGTGATGCCGTTTCCGACGCTTTTGACCGGCGTTTCGTATCCGTAAGGAAGGACCGGCGAGGTATCCTCTCCGTTTGCGAAGCGATGCAGCGTCAGGCCAGCCTTACCGAACTGCGCGTGCAGAAACGCGGGATCGGTCTTTGCAAGATCGCCGATCGTCATGATGCCGTAGCGGTTCAGACGGTTTCTTGTCGCCGGACCGACCATCAGGAGATCGCCGACCGGCAGCCGCCATGCAACTTCACGGAAGTTATCCGGCAGCACCGCGCTGACCGCGTCCGGCTTTTTGAGGTCGCTGCCCAATTTTGCAAAGATCTTGTTGTCCGCAACGCCGACGGAGACCGTAATGCCGATCTCCGTATGCACACGCTCGCGGATCTCGTCCGCAAGGTCGATCGCCTCGTCAAAGTCGCGCGTGCGTCCTGTGACGTCGACCCAGTTTTCGTCCAGTCCGAAGGGCTCGACAAGATCGGAATACTCGTGATACAGCGATCTTCCGAGCTCGGAAAACCGCACGTATTGATCGTAATGCGGCGGCACGCAAAGAAGATTCGGACACTTCTGCTTCGCCTCCCAGATCGCCTCCCCCGTCTTGACGCCGAACTGCTTGGCAAGCTGATTTTTGGCAAGCACGATGCCGTGCCGCTTCTCCGGATCGCCGGTCACCGCGACCGGAAACGCACGGATCTCCGGCCGGAAAAAGCATTCCACCGAAGCAAAAAAGCCGTTGAAATCGACATGCAGGATCCTTCTTCCCATGTTTCGCTGCTCTTTTCCATATATTCGAACATATGTTCGTATCTTGATTATACCATATTTTCGGGGGTTGTCAAGCGAGAACTTTTCCCATATAATGCAGATATGAAACGGTTATTGCTTTTGATTTTATGCCTTGCGATGCTCGGCTGCGCATACGATCCGACCGAATCCGCGGAAGCGAAGAAGCTTGAGCTTTACGCTTTTTCCGTCGGGAAGGCCGATGCGCTTCTGGTTCGCACGGCCGACGCCGCGATCATGATCGACACCGGCGAAAACGGCGACGGCAAGGATTTGGTCGCAAAGCTTTCCGCGCTCGGCGTGGAAAAGCTCGACCTGCTGATCCTGACGCATTACGACAAGGACCACATCGGCGGCGCGGACAAGATCATCGAACAGATCCCGATCGACCTCATCGTTCTGCCGGGCTATGAAAAAGACTCGAAGCAGTATCAGCAGCTTGCGGACGCACTGGATGCGTCAAGCGCCGAGATCATGTATCCGGAAGCCGACGTATCGCTGACCTTCGGCGAGCTGCTTCTGAGCGTTTGGGTCTCTCCCGTCCCCTTCGACGGAAAGAGCGACAACGAGCAGTCGCTGATCACAAAGATCATCTACGACGGACGGACCTATCTTTTCATGGGCGACGCCGTCGAAACGGAATTGAAAAAGCTGATCTACAGCGGCAAGAATCTGACCTGCGACGTTTTGAAGCTGCCGCACCACGGCGTATACGACGAAAACCTTCCCGCGCTGCTGACCGTCACCATGCCGGAGATCGTCATCATCTGCGATTCGACCAAAAACCCAGCGGACGAGGATACGCTCAAAGCGCTCGATTTCTTCGATACGACGGTGCTCCGGACAAAGGACGGCGACGTTCATCTGATCGCTGCGGAAAACGTTCTGAAGATCGCGGACGATTGACCGCCTTCGCGAAAGAAGTCGCTTGATTCGAAATGCGGCGTATGCTATACTGAACAGGATCGAACGATTCCGTTTTTTTATTGCGGAAATCAAGAAAGGAGAACCATATGAAATTTTCCGAAATGCCCTACAAACGCCCCGATCCGGAAGCCGTCAAAGAAGCGCTGACCGCGCTGACCGAACGGCTGAAAAACGCAAAGAGCTATGAAGAAGCAAAGGCGGTCTTCCTTGAGAAGGAGGAGCAGGCAAAGGACGTCGAAACCATGGGTACGCTGGCACAGGTGCGCCATACGATCGACACGCGCGACGAGTTCTACGAAGCGGAAAACGAGTTCTGGGACGGTTTCGGTCCGGAGATCGAGGAGTATGAACAGGCGTGGCTCGACGCGATGCTCGCTTCACCCTTCCGCAAGGATTTTGCCGCGGAGTACGGCGATCTGATGTTCGTCAACGCCGAGATCGCGCAAAAAGCGTTCTCACCGGAGATCATTCCAGAGATGCAGAAGGAAAACGAGCTGACCACCGAATACGGCAAGCTGATCGCTTCGGCGCAGATCCCCTTCGAGGACGGCGTCTATACGCTGTCACAGCTGACGCCGTTCATGACCGACGCGGACGATGCGTGCCGTCTCGCCGCATGGAAAGCGGTGGGCAAGTGGTATAAGGAGCATCAGGAGCGCTTTGACGGCATCTACGACGAACTGGTGCATCTGCGCGATACCATGGGCAGAAAGCTCGGCTACGACGGCTACACGCAGCTCGGCTACTACCGCATGACGCGCAACTGCTACACCAAGGAGGACGTTGAAAAGTTCCGCGCCGCGGTACGGAAGTACCTCGTGCCGGTCGCGGATTCCATCATGCGCGAACAGGCGAAGCGCCTCAATAAGGACTATCCGCTGTCGTTTGCGGACGCCGCGCTCGGTTTCCGGAGCGGCAACCCGCGTCCCGTGGGCACGGCGGAGGACATCCTGAACGAGGGACAGAAGTTCTACGATGCGCTCTCGCCCGAAACGAGTGAATTCTTCCGCACGATGCGCGAGGAGGAGCTCATGGACGTGCTCTCCACCGAGGGCAAGGAGGGCGGCGGCTATCAGACCGATCTCGCCGCGTATGAGCGTCCGTTCATCTTCGCGAACTTCAACGGCACGCAGGGCGACGTCGAGGTCGTCACGCACGAGGCGGGTCACGCGTTCGCGTACTGGATGAACCGCAAGCGCGTTCCGAGCGAGTACATCGGGCCGAGCGCGGAGGCGTGCGAGGTCCACTCGATGAGCATGGAGTTCTTCGGCTGGATGAACGCGGACGGCTTCTTCGGTCCCGACGCGAGAAAGTTCAAGTACAGCCATCTGGCGGGCGCGCTGACCTTCATTCCGTACGGCACGATGGTCGACCACTTCCAGCACATCGTCTACGAAAAGCCGGACATGACGCCCGCGGAGCGCCACGCCGAATGGAAGCGCCTGCTCGGCGTCTATATGCCGTGGATGAAGCTCGACGGCGAGATCCCGTTCTACAGCGAGGGCGAGGGCTGGCAGCGGCAGAGCCACATCTACGAGGTCCCGTTCTACTACATCGACTACTGCTTCGCGCAGGCGGTCGCGCTCGAGTTCTGGGCGATGATCCAGAAGGACCGCGACGACGCGTGGAAGCACTATATGGCGTACACGAAGCAGGGCGGCAGCCGCACGTTCGTCGGTCTTCTGCAGCACGCAAACCTCCGCACCCCGTTCGACGAGGCGTGCCTGCGCGAGGTCTGCGAGACCGCCACCAAGTGGCTGAACGGCTTCGACCTCACCGGCATCGAATAAGCGAAACAAACCAAAAAACTCCCGACGCACGGTCGGGAGTTTTTTCATTCGGATCAGTCCCCGGATTTCGCGCCGGAAACGGACAGAAGCGCTTGCGCCGCTGCGTCGGGCGCGGCAGGCAGCAGAGCGGCAAGCGTCAACGCAATCAGCTTTTTCATTCGGGTTCCTTTCACGCTGCCGCGCGGGCAGCTTGTTCTTCCCGTCAATTCTATCACAAAACGGGCGGATCGGTCACGCATTTTTGGAAAAACGCGGACCGGCTTTATCGGATCATTACCGGTCGTCGGCGCACAGATCGCCGTATGAGAAATCATACAGGGGCTCGAGCAGTTCCGTCGTGCCGTCAAGCTTTTCCCAGACGTACACGAACGCGTAGCGCGGTTCCGCGCCGGGTTCGTCGGGCGTGACTCTGCAGAGGATGCAGCGGTTCAGCCCCGCCACGACCTGCGTGCCGACGTTCACGAGCGGCTCGTACGTTTCGCCCGCCCTGTCGGAAAGCGCGTCAAAGAAGCGCAGCGCCGTCTCGTCGGTGATCGCGGGATCCTCCGCGTACGTCCAGCCGCCTGTCACGGCCTCGGTCGGCGTCATCGGCCGCGTGCAGCCTTCGTTCGGAACGATCGGCATCTCCGCGCCGTTCAGCAGCTTCGCACCGCCTTCGGCGTCGACGGAAACGAACATCAGCATCATCGCGGGCTTCGCGTCCGGCATCACGGCGGTGCGCTGCGTCAGGATGCAGTAAACGGTCCGGTCCTCAGCGGTTTCGGTTCCGAGCAGGGCGAACGGCCGGTACGAAACGCCGTCGACCTCGCCGATCGCTTTCCGGAAGATTTCCGCGACGTCGGCGGGCAGTTCGGCGGTCTTCGCGTTTTCCCATGTGGGACCGGGTTCCAGTACTCCGACGATCACGTTCGGGTCGTTCGCGGTTTTCGCGGCGCACGCAACGCCGGAAACGAGAAGCAGGGAGCAGAGAAGCAGGGCAAACAGTTTCTTCATACGGATTCCTTTCGCGCCGCCCGGGGGACGGCTTTTTCTTTCTGACAAGTATACCGCAAAGCGCGCGGATCGGTTGCACGTTTTTGAAAAAATCGTGGACACGGACGCGGATCGGCTTTATAATCAAAGCAAAGGAGAACGCGATGCAACGACCCGATCACGATCTGGCATTCCTGCTGCAATACGAAAACGTCGCCTGGTACGAGGACGGCGCGGTGCGCATTCTGGACCGCCGCCGCTATCCGCGGACGGTCTCGTTCGTCACGTGCCGGGATCACCGCGCGGTCGCGCAGGCGATCAAAGACATGGTCACGCAGAGCGCGGGTCCGTATCCGGCGGCGGCGATGGGCATGGCGCTCGCGGCGTACGAATGCCGGAACGAAAGCGAGGAAGCGCAGCGCGCGTATCTGGCGGCCGCCGCAAAACGCCTTTCGAACGCGCGTCCCACGACGGCGAAGCGCATGGCGCGCGTATGCGAGACCATGCTCGAAGCGGCGGACGCGGCGTGGCGATCCGGCGGGCGGGTCGACGAGGCGATCAGACGCCGCGCGATCGAGGCGAACGACCGCCGGTATCTTAGGATCGAACGGATCGCAAAGAACCTTGCGGACCTGTTCCCGCAGAACGGCACGATCCTGACGCAGTGCTTTGCGGAAACGGTCGTGGGCATGATGCTCCGCGAGGCGAGATCGAGGGGGATCTCGCTCCGCATCTTCTGTCCCGAAACGCGGCCGTATTTCCAGGGCGCGCGGCTGACCGCGACCGTGTGCTATGAGATGGGCTTCGACGTGACCGTCATCACGGACAATATGCCTGCGTTCGTGATGCAGCGCGAGCACGTGGACCTGTTCACCTCGGCGGCGGACGCGATCACGATGGACGGGTACGTCGTCAACAAGGTCGGCACGTTCCAGATCGCGATCGCGGCGAAGCACCTCGGCGTGCCGTACTACGTCACCGGCGTGCCGGACACGGTGCATCCGTCGATCAAAGACGTGTCCATCGAGATGCGCGATCCCGCGTTCGTGCTCGAGGCGATGGGCGTGAAAACCGCGCGCGACGGGGTAAAGGGGTACTATCCGGCGTTCGACGTCACGCCGCCGGAGCTCATCGCGGGCGTCGTGACGGACAGGGGGATCTTAAGCCCGTTCGCGCTTTCGGAATACGGCGCGAACGAGGCGTACGAAGTTGTGGTTTGACCGGGAAGGGAGTTGAAAAATGGCAACGATCAACGTATACGAACAATACTTTGCGGCGGACTGCGTCGCGAACAGCATCAACCGCCACGGCGCGCTGGTCATGCTGACCGTCACGTCGGAGGACGGAAACGTGCGCTACGAGGCGGCGGTGACGTTCTTCCCGCACATCGACGAGAACGATTTTGCGGTGTCGTACGACGCGTATTTTTCCGACGTGCTGTACGACGCGCCGGGCAGACGCTCGAAAAAGCGCGAGGCGCAGCTCCTCGAAACGCTGCGCGAGGATATCGACGTGCTCGCCGCGCAGGCGAACGCGGTGATCTACTGGGACCGTCCCTTGCGCGAGGCAAGGTTCGGTTAGTCGGAGGGCGGCATGAACGTAACGGTCTATCTCGGTTCGACGTTCGGAAACGATCCGTCCCTGCTTGACGCGGTGCGCGAGCTCGGCACGTGGATCGGCAGTCACGGGCATTCGCTCGTGTACGGCGGTTCGAGGTGCGGGCTCATGGGACAGCTTGCGGAGAGCGTGCTGCGATCCGGCGGCAAAGTCACCGGCGTGGAGCCGCAGTTCTTCGTCGACGCGGGGTTCGTGTACGACGCGATCACGAAGCTGTACGTCACGAAGGACATGTCCGAGCGCAAGGCGAAGATGATCGAGCTCGGCGACGCGTTCATCGCGTTCCCGGGCGGCACCGGCACGCTCGAGGAGATCGCGGAGATCATGAGCAAGGTCGCCCTGCATCATCTTTCCGCGCCCTGCATCCTCTACGATCTGAACGGCTACTACGAGGGCATGCGGATCCTGCTCGACAAAATGCTCGAAAAGGAGCTCTGCACCGAGGAAAAGCTCGCCGGCGTGCGCTTTGCGGTCTCGCTCAAAGAGATCGAATCGATCCTGTCGGAATGGAGCCCTCTCCCTGAACAGAACGCGTCGCCTTCGGGCGCCGGTTCCAAGCCTTCTCCTTGAGGAGAAGGTGTCGCCGTCAGGCGACGGATGAGGTGTCTTCCCCCGAAATTGTAACACCTTTGCCTTCCGGTTTGTCTTATAAACGAAAAGACAAATCGGGAGGCGTTTTTGCATGGACGGATACACGTTCGCTTCCGCCGACGGCGCGGCGGTATTCGGCGTTCTGATCTTCGGCGGGCTTTTCGCGTTTCTGCTTGCCGCCGCGGCGATCGTCCGCCGCCGGAAATAAAAAAGATCCCCGCGCGGGGATCTATTTTGATGCGGATCGTTATTCCTTCGCCGCCCGGTAGATCGCTTCCATGTCCTTCTCATACAGCGGCATGGCGCTGCCGATTTTGCCGCCGACGGCAATCGCGCAGTTTTTCGCCAGCAGTTTGAAGTCGTCGTCCGTGGGCGAAACGCCGAGCTCTTTGAGGTTCGTCGGCATGCCGATCGAGCGGAAGAACGCGGTCAAAGCGTCGATGCCTTTTTCCGCCGTTTCCTCGTCGGTCGCGCCGGGCGCGGCGCCCATCACGTTCACGGCAAAGCGCACGAAGCGGTGCAGGCAGTTTTTCATCACGTATCTTGCCCAGGCGGGCCACACCGCGGTCAGTCCCGCGCCGTGCGTCACGTCGTACAGCGCGCCGAGCTCGTTCTCGAGACGGTGGCACGCCCAGTCGCCCGCGTCGTTGCCGCAGCCGGTCAGTCCGTTGTGCGAGAGCGAGCCCGCCCACATGATCTCCGCGCGCGCCGCGTAGTTTTCGGGATCGTCGCGCAGCACGAGCGCGTTGTGCATGACGGTCTTCAGCAGTCCCTCCGCGATCGCGTCGGTGAGTTCCATCCGGTTTCCGTTCACGAAATAGCGCTCCATCGTGTGCATCATGATGTCCGCGCAGCCCGCCGCGGTCTGGTACGCGGGCAGCGTTTTCGTCAGCGCCGGGTCCATCAGCGCGAACTTCGGGCGGCACAGATCGCTGTTCACGCCGCGCTTCTTGTCTTCATAGGAGATGACGGAGCTGTCGCTCATCTCGCTGCCGGACGCGGAAAGCGTCAGCACCGTGCCGAGCGGGAAGCACGCCTTGGGCGCGCGCGTATGCTCGTACAGCTCCTTCACGTCGTGCTCCGGCTCCGCGAGCGCGTAGGCGATCGCCTTCGCCGAGTCGATGACGCTGCCGCCGCCGACGGCGAGCAGGAAGTCGACGCCGTTCGCTTTGCACAGCGCGACGCCCTCGTAGACCTTCTCCAGCCGCGGGTTCGGCACCACGCCGCCGAGCGTGACGTACGGGATGTTTTCCTTTTTCAGCGAGTCCTCGACGCGGGCCATAAGCCCCGAGCGCACGGCGCTCTGTCCGCCGTAGTGGATCAGCACCTTCGTGCCGCCGAACGCCTTGACAAACTCGCCGGCGCGGGTTTCAACGTCGTGTCCGAACACGACCTTCGTGGGGGTAAACAGCGTAAAATCTCCGTTCATGGGGTTCTCCTTTCAGGTTCAGAAAGATCGGATGACCGATTCGTTCAGGGAACGGATCAGCCTGAGCGCAAGCTCGACCGTCGCCTCGTAATCGCAGAGCTTCGCGAGGCAGGCGGGCGTATGGATGTAGCGTACGGGCACGCCGAGCACGATCGCGGGCGCGCCGCAAAGCTCCGACTGGATCACCGCGGCGTCGTTGCCGCCGCCCTCGCGCACCGCCGCCTGCGCGGGAACGCCTTCGCGTTCTGCCAGGTCCAGGGCGTACCGCACGAACCGCGGGTTCGAGATGACCGACACGTCCATGAACCGGATCATGGGTCCGTTTCCGAGCCGCGTCTGCACGGCGTATTCCTCGCCGAAGGTATCGTCCGCGGGGCAGCCCTCGAACACGATCGCCGCGTCGGGACGGACGCGGTTGACCGCGACCCGGCAGCCGCGCTCGCCGACCTCCTCCTGCGCCGAAAGCACGCCGACCACGTCGACCGCGAGCTCCTCGTCCGCGATGCGGCGCATGACCTCGATCAGCGCGGCGCAGCCGAGGCGGCAGTCGAACGCCTTTCCGGACAGCAGCCCGTGTTCGTTGTCGAAGCGGAACGGCGTATCCGGCACGACCGGCTCGCCGATGCGGATGCCGAACGCCGTCTGCGCCTCCGCCGCGTTTTTCGCGCCGACGTCGATCGAAAGATCGCGGATCTCGGGCGTGCCGGCGCGTTCCTTTTCCGCGGCGCTCATGAAGTGCGGCGGCTTCGCGGCGATCACGCCGGGGACCCAGATCCCCTCGCGGTTTCTGACGAGCACGCGCGCGCCGGGAAGCGTCGCGCGGTTCCAGCCGCCGAGCGGCACGACGCGGAGCGTGCCGTTCGGGCGGATCGAATGCACCATAAAGCCGACCTCGTCGCTGTGCGCGTCGAGCATCAGCACGGGCTTGTCGCCGGTGTTCCGCCTCCGGTACAGATACAGGTTCCGCAGAAAATCCTCCGTGACGCTGCACGTGTTGCCGATCGCGCCGCGCGCGGCGCGGACCGTTTCGTCCTCAAATCCGCTCGGCGCGTTCGCTTCGCACAGCGTCCGGATCGCGTTTCGTTCGCGTTCGGTCATACGGTGTCCTCCGTTCGGTCTTATAAAAACAGTATAGCACAGCCGCCCCGCGCGCGTAAAGCGAAACGCGCGAAAAAAGCCCTCCGCCGCGGTTTGCGGCAGAGGGCGGACGTTGCGTCGGTCAGTTGCTCTTCTTTTTGAACAGGTCCTTGTAGTCGGCGCCCGCAAGAACGCCGAAGACCAGCACGACGACCGTGCACAGGATCGTGATCCAGTTCAGAAGCCCCGACGGATCCTCGCCCTTGACGAGCAGGATGATCACGGACAGGATGATCGCCCACGCGGCGTAGGTGATGTTCAGCGCCATGGACTTGGACGCGCCGATCTCGGAGATCGCGCGGTAATAGAACAGGTACGAGACCGTCGCGAACAGCGCCGCGCACGCAATGATCGGGATCAGCCAGCCGGTGCCGCTGAACAGGCTCACGATGAAGTTCCAGCCGAAGCCCCAACGGCCGAGGATCGGCAGGATCACCGCGCCGTACACGACGGCGGAGGTCGTCTGCCGGATCTGCAGCGCGATCTCGTCGGTGATGGCGTCGTCCTTGACGCACTTCGCGATGATGACGGCTTCAATGCCCCAGCCGAACGCGCACATCGCGGTGCCTAAAAGACCCAGCCAGAAGTTCGTGATGTTCAGCTCCGGGCTGTAGCTCAGACCGTACACGCCCGCGATCGTCAGCAGCAGGAAGATCCAGCGATACCAGGACATCTTTTCCTTCAGGAAGAAGTAGGCCAGCGCCGCGCCGATGGCGGGGAAGATCGCGCTCGCGACCGCGCCGATGGACGCGCCCATGTTCGCGATGGTCAGAACGTAGCCGGTCATGCCGATCGGACCGCCGATGACGGCGGCGAGCGCCACGAACCAGCCGCTCTTCGTTTTCAGCGCGCGGCCGACGGCGGGAAGCTTCCCGCGGACGCCGTTCCAGATGCACGCCCAGATCGCGGAGAACAGATCGTGCAGAAACGTTGCCGCAAGCGGCGCCAGAAGGACCGCCTGCTCCGTGGAGCAGAGCGGGCTCATCGCAAGCGCGATGCCGAGAATGACGGTTTCGACCGCCCAGGTGATCCCTGCAAGAATACCTGCAAACATGCTGCGTTCCTCCTTATCCGAGTTTCCGGTACGCTTCGACGTTCTGCTTCAGGCGTTCGTAGCGCGCGTCGGCGTAGTCCTGCATGAACTGTCCGTCGAACGGCACGCGGGTGAGGCCCCAAAGCGTCCACAGATAATCGACGTACGTCTTTGCGGCGACGAAGCGCTTCCGCTCGTCGACGGTCGGCGTCCGGCCGTAATACGCCTCCAGAAGCTGCGTATCGTTTTCCGGCGTGTATTCGGCTTCGATGGACAGGCAGGAGAGGTCCCACATCGCCTCGTTCATGCCGCTGTACTCCCAGTCGATGAGATAGAGCCGGCCGGTCCCGTCGATGACCCAGTTGTCCACCAGCGAATCGTTGTGGCACGGCACGCGCGGTGCGGCGCCGTTTCGGTCGACCTCGGCCTTGATGTCCATGACCGCCTGCTTCACGGCTTCGTAGTCGTCATAGAACGCCACGCCGCCGTCGCGGATGATCCGCTCGTACAGGTTCGCCATCTCGAACACCTCGAAGCGGACGCCGGTGTCGACGCCGCAGGTGTGGAGCTTTTTGAAGATCGCGGCCGCCTGGCGCAGGATCTCCGGCTTTTTCATCGTGTCCGCGCTGTTCGGCTGCGGATCGCGGATGAATTCCATGACCTTGCGTCCGGTGTCGTCGAAGTACAGCAGCGGGGCGTCGATGCCCAGCCTGCACGCAAGCTCGGTGCTCTTGCGCTCGTCGGCGCGGTTGATCATTTCCTCGGTGCCTTCGCCGGGGATGCGGACGAGGTACTGAAGCCCGTCGGTCCGCGTGATCCGGTAGGAATGGTTCGTCATGCCGCCGAGACGGCGGATGTCGATCCAGATATCCTCGCCGAACGTGAGCTTCATCAGCTCCGCAAGCTTCGGGATATCGTTCTTTTCGATCGTTCTGACCAGTTCTGACATACGGTATTCTCCTTTTGAAAATCGTTTATTCTGCTTCGACGGGCACGACGTCCGCGTCCGTACGGTCGTTTCGGCGTTTCCAGAGATACGGTTTTCCCTTCGCCGTGAACGTAAAGGCAACCGCATCCGATACGTTCTTCACGGGCCGGAAGCCCGCGATCTCGCGCTGTTCGCATCCGAGCCGGTCGGCGATCTCCTTGATGATGCGGCTCTGCGGTTCATCGACGTAGCGCGGATCGAACGCGCGCAGCTCGTCCAGCGAATCGAATTCAAAGATCGAGCCGTCCGGATACACCCGGATCTCCATCGGCGGAAGCGACGCGGCGCGTTCCATGAGGATCGTTTCCCACAGCGCCTGATCGTACTGTCCGACGGACTGATCCGCCTCGAGGATCGAAAGCATCGCCGCCGAGAACGCGTGATCCCAGTAGACGTGCCCGAGCATGATGTCGCCCTCGGTCCCGCCGATCGTGACGCTCCGGATGCAGCCGTTTTCGTCGGGCGTCATGTACCATTCGTTCGTCGGCTCCGCAACGCGGATCGCGGCGTAGTAGCTCCGGTACACGTGATCGGTGAACGGATTCACCGCGAAATAGTCGTCCGACGAGCAGATATAGCTGTTGCGGATGTGATCCTTCGCGCAGTAGAGCGTGTAGGTGTTGTTCTTCACGTCGTAGAGCGGGTTCACGACGATCGTGATCCCTTCGTACTTGTCCGCGAGATAGAGGAAGTCCTCGCTCCGGTAGCCGAGGATCAGCACGATCTTCTGAACGCCCGCCTCGTGCAGCTGCTCGATCTGCCGTTCGATGAGCACCTCGCCCTTCACGTTTAAAAGGCCCTTCGGCTTCTCGAGCGAAAGCGGAACGAACCGCGACGAAAGCCCCGCCGCCATGATGACCGCGTTGTCCACCCGATACGGCGCCAGCGCTTCGACACCCGCCCCGGTGATCCCGTTTTCGTCCGTCAGTCCCGCGCCGCGGAATCGTTCGAGCAGCCGGGAAACGGTTTCGTCCGGCATCCCGGTCTCTTCGCCGAGGCGCCCGGAACTCTGCATCCCGCACCGGCGGATCGCGTACAGCAGCGTAAACTCGTCTTTCGTCATGACAGTCCCCTCACGTGTTCATTCCTGTGCATTATAAGCCTAATATTGAACATCGTCAAGGGGGCGTGTCGAAGACGCGGGAAATATAGGATCGCGTGCGGACGGTCCGCGCGGTTTTTTCCCGCCGCCGGATTGATTCGGACGGCGAATCGTGGTATGGTATACGGGAACGACGGATAAGGACGGTGGAACATGAACATTCTGGTACTGAACGGCTCGCCGAAGGGCGAAAACAGCGTCACCCTGCAGACGGTGCGCTATCTCGAAAAGCGGTTTCCGGACGAGACCTTTTCGGTCCTGCACGTCGGACAGCGCATCAAACGCATCGAAAAGGACTTCACGGAGGCGGAGGCGGCGCTGAAGGACGCGGACCTGCTGCTGTTCTGCTACCCGGTCTACACGTTTCTCGTGCCGAGCCAGCTGCACCGGTTCATCGAGCTTCTGAAGGCGAGCGGCGCCGACCTTTCCGGCAAGTGCGCCGCGCAGCTTTCGACCTCGCTGCATTTCTACGATATCACGGCGCACCGCTTCATCCGCGACAACTGCGACGATCTGGGGCTTTCCTATCTCGGCGGGCTGTCCGCGGACATGGAGGATCTTCTGAAGGAGCGGGGACGGACCGAGGCGGAGGACTTTTTCCGCTTCCTGCTGTGGCGGAAGGAACGCGGTCTTTCGGAACCGAAGCGCTGCGCGCCGAAGCCGTTCACGCCGGTCCCGCTTTCCGAAACGGCGCGGCCCGCGATGCTTTCGGGCGGCAGGGTCGCGGTCGTGGCGGATTACGATCCCGAAGCGGACGGTCCGGTCCGGGCGCTGGTCGCGCGGTTTCTGCGGATCGCGCCGTTTGAAACGACGCTCGTCAATCTGCGCGAGTTTCCGTTCGCGGGCGGCTGTCTCGGCTGCTTTCAATGCGCCGCGAGCGGCGCGTGCGTCTATCGGGACGGCTTCGACGCCTTCCTGCGGGAGAAGATCCAGAGCGCGGACGCGATCGTCTACGCGTTCCGGATCGCGGATCACTCGATGGGATACCGCATGAAGCTGTACGACGACCGGCAGTTCTGCAACGGACACCGCACGGTCACGATGGGCAAGCCCGTGGGCTACCTGATCTCCGGTCCGCTTTCGGACGAGGGCAACCTTCAGACGGTCATCGAGGCACGCGCCGAGGTCGGCGGCAACTTCCTCGCGGGCGTGGCGACCGACGAACGCGACCCGGACGCGGCGATCGAAGCGCTTGCGGACACGCTGCGCTACGCGGTCGATCACGCGTACCGCCCGCCGAAATCGTTCTGGGGCGTGGGCGGCATGAAGATCTTCCGCGACCTCATCTATCAGATGCGCGGGCTCATGCGCGAGGATCACCGATTCTACAAAAAGCACGGCTTTTACGACTTCCCGCAGAAGCGCAGGGGCCGCATTTTCGGCATGTATCTGGTCGGCGCCATGATGCGGAGCAAACGCCTTTCGAAGAAACTCGGCGGCAGAATGACCGAGGGCATGCTGATGCCGTACAAAAAGGCGCTCGAGAAGGCGGAAAAGCGCCGGTCCGGCGCGGAAACGGCGGACGGAAGCCCGTCCCGGACTTGATTTTTGGTCCGGATTGCGATATGATAACTCCGTATGGAGAGACTGTCCGCGGCGCTGCCGCGGAAGAGGGAGGCGCTTTGATCGAGGAGAAGCTGCCGATCTCGAAAGAGACGGCGGAGGAGCTGGCGGAAAACGAAAACCGCCTGATCCCGAAACCCAAAGGCAAAAAGCAGAGGATCATCCGGATCGTCGGCGTGATCGCGTTCGTTCTGATCAACGCGGTCGTGCTGTTCTTTACCGCGCGCAACGACTTTTCCAAGAAGCCGGTCGAGCGTCCGGAGCCGTTCGGCGCGCAGAGCATCCTGTTTCTGCTCTGCGCGATCGCGTGTCCGCTCGTCGCGCTCGGGCTGGAAACGGTCAAATATCTTCTGATGATGCGCCGCCTCGGCGAGCGCGTTTCCGTGCGTACGGCGTTCGAAACGAGCGCGCTCGGCAAGTATTACGACAACGTCACGCCGTTCGGCACGGGCGGGCAGCCGTTCCAGATCTGGAACCTGCACAAGAACGGATACACGAGCGGCGCCTCTTCCGCGATGCCGCTGGCGTCGTTCATCACGGCGCAGGTCGCGTTCGTCCTGCTCGCGCTCGTGATGTTCTTCATCAACAACAGCGTTTCCGGCGTCGTCGGCGTCAAGATCATCGCGTACGTCGGGCTCGTGATGTACATGATCGTGCCGCTCATGATCGTTCTGACGGCGATCGCCCCGCGCATCACGGCGAAGATCATCAACTTTTTCGTGCGGATCGGCGCGAAGCTCCGGCTCGTCAAGGACCCCGGCAAGACCACGCGAAAGATCGAAGACGGGCTCAAGCGGTACTCCGCGAGCCTCCGGTACATGGCGAAGAGCCCCATGCTTCTGACGGAGCTTCTGATCCTGTCGGTCCTGTATCAGATCGCGATCCTGAGCATTCCGTACTTCGTCGTGCGCGTGTTCGGCGTGCAGACGAGCTTCTGGCAGGCGCTGACGCTGTGCCTGTACGTGTACGCCTCGATCACGATCGTGCCGACGCCCGGCAACGCGGGCGCGGCGGAGGGCTCGTTCTACCTGCTGTTCAACCAGCTCGAATCGAACGGCCTCTTCTGGGCGATGCTGATCTGGCGCTTCCTGTGCTACTATTCGTTCATCCTCATCGGCATGCTGATCTACGGCTTCCGCGCGGTGGAGAGCGCGGTCAAAAACCGCATCCGCGCGCGGAAAAAGACCCGGTAGGAACGGCGTGCGATCAAAAGAGGGCAGACCCTCTTTTTTTCCTTTGCCAAAAAACGGGATCGGACCGAAAAAACACGCGAAAACCGGCGATTTCGGTTTGCTTTCCCGCCGGTTCTCTGATATACTGTATATGATATCCAATACAGAGGGGAGATCGAACCATGAAAAAACGCATCGCACTGCTGCTCAGCATCCTGATGCTGTTCGCGCTCGTTCCCGTGACGTTTGCGGAACCGGACGCGGTCCCGACCGCGAATCTCGATATCAACGAGGTGAACTTCCCCGACGCGAACTTCCGCGCCTGGGTCAAGGCGAATCTTGCCGGCGGCAAGACCTCGATGACCTCGGCCGAGGTCTCGGCGGTCACGGAGATCGATTGCTACGACGAGAACATCGCTTCGCTGAAGGGCGTCGAAAAGTTCACGAACCTGGAGTATCTGGACTGCTCCGACAACAAGATCAAGAGCCTGGATCTGTCCGGCAACAAAAAGCTGATCCGGCTGGATGTCGAGAACAACGGCATGACGAGCCTGAACGTCAGCAGCTGCGTCAATCTCGAACAGCTGAACTGCTGGAAAAACGAGCTGACCTCGATCAACGTTTCGGCGAACACCAAGCTCGGCATGCTGGACGTCGGCAAAAACAATCTGAGCTCGATCAACGTCAGCAAGAATAAGGCGCTTGAGATCCTGTACGTGGAGGAAAACAATCTGACCAAGATCAACGTCACCATGCTTCCGAAGCTGGACAGCCTGGACGTCTCCTACAACCAGATCGGCACGCTGGACATCTCGAAGAACCCGCTCCTCGTGGATCTGTATGCCGACGGGAACGATCTGACGGCGATCGACGTCACGAAGGCTCCGGAGCTTGAGCATCTTTTCATCTCCCAGAACCAGCTGACCTCGATCGACGTCACCAAGAATCCGAAGCTTACGATGCTGAACATCGGGTCGAACTACGGCATCAAGAAGCTGGACGTCACCAAGAACACGGACCTGCGCCGGCTGGAGACCGACGACACGAACCTCTCGGAGCTCGATCTTTCCAAGAACCCGATGCTTTATACGCTGAACGTCTGCGCGAACAGCCTCGCGAAGCTCGACCTCAGCAACAACCCGAAGATCTCGTTCCTCTACGCGTACGATAACTTTCTGACCGAGCTGGACGTTTCGAACCTGACGAATCTGTATGAACTGAACGTTTCCAGAAACTTCCTGGAGGAGCTGGACGTCTCGAACAACAAAATACTGGAGCGGCTTTCCTGCTGCGACAACCGGATCCGGTACATCAATCTGAACTACAACACGGATCTCCGGGAACTCGACTGTACGGGCAACCGCATGGAGTTTTTGAACGTGCGGAACAATCCGGAGCTCGAATCGCTCTACTGCGGATACAACAATCTGCGCCAGCTGCATCTGGAAAACAACACGAAGCTGAAGGCGGCGAACATGGACCTTTCGCCGCAGCGCACGGCCGACGATCTGCAGTACACGACGAGCGGCGGGTATTACTACTACAACATGAGCAACCTGTTCGAGAGCGATTCCGAACTTTCGTACGTCAAGGCGTACAACAGCAGCTATTCCTACAATTCGTCCACCGGACAGATGCGCCTGCCCGGCAACAATTCAAAGATCGACTACCTGTTCAACACGGGCAAGGGCGACATGGAGGTCGAGGTCTACCGCTATTACAGCAGCGACTTCAACATCACGCTCGATTCCTGGGGCGGACTGTATTACAAGGGCACGACGCCGTACATGGTCTGGAACGGCGCGAAGCGCAACGCGCCGTTCACCGTGCGCGAAGTGGGCACGGACAAGGAGATCGAACCGTATTTCTACGATTACCATTATGAAGAGAACGTCGCGGCCGGCACCGGCTATCTGTTCGTGCGGATGTGGGGCAACAGCGAGGTCAAGCGCGTATGGTACAAGATCTACCTGCCGCCGACGACCGCCACGACGGTCGCGAACACGTCCGACGGGATCAAGATCAGCTGGGCGGCGGTCCCGGGCGCCGCGGGCTACGTCGTCTACCGCCGCGCGATGAACCTGTCGATGTCGGACTGGTCGAAGTTCGACCGCTGGAACAACACGACCGCCACGACCTTTACCGACACGAAGGTCTACGCGGGCACGCGCTATCAGTACGGCGTCAAGGCGTACTTCAAGCAGCGGAACGACCTGTACGCGGGCAAGATGATCGGCGGCGTGTTCGACAACTACAACCTCGGTCTGGTCGGTCCGCTGAGAACGACGGTGCGCATCAAGACGAACAAGCTGTCGAGCGTGACGGCGGGCACCGGCAAGCTCACGGCGAAGTGGACGAAGATCGACGTGTGCACCGGCTATCAGGTGCAGATCGCGACGAACAGCAGCTTCACGACCGGCAAACAGGAGGTCAAGGTCACGAGCCCCTCGACGCTGTCGAAGACGATCTCGGGTCTGACCTCGGGCAAGACGTACTACGTACGCGTCCGCGGCTACAACGAGTTCAACGGCACGACGTACTACGGCGAATGGACGAACGTGCTGACCTGCAAAGTCAAATAACAAACCGAAAACGGAAGCCTTTCTGCCGGGGGCTTCCGTTTCTTGTCCGAACCGGTCCGGCAGAACCGAAAAAAACGAGAGGGGAATCGAACCATGAAAAGACGCATCGCACTGCTGCTCTGCATCCTGATGCTGTTCGCGCTGATCCCTGCCGCGGCGGCGGAGGAAACGCCGAAGGGGAACCTGCAGATCAACTCGACGAACTTCCCGGACGCGAACTTCCGCGAGTGGGTCAAGACGTATCTTGCCGGCGGCAAGACCTCCATGACCTCGACCGCGGTCTCGGCCGTCAAGGAGATCTACTGCGACTGCGAAGACATCGCATCGCTGAAGGGCATCGAGAAGTTCCCGAACCTGGAAAAGCTGGACTGCTCCGACAATAAGCTGACGAGCCTGGATCTGTCCGGCAACAAGAAGCTCAAGCTGGTCATCTGCGCGAACAACAAGCTGACGAGCCTGAAGGTATCGGGCTGCGCCGCGCTCGAAACGCTGTCGTGCTGGGGCAACGAGCTGACCTCGCTCGACGTTTCCGCCAATAAGATGCTCGACCTGCTCAGAGCCTCGGACAACAAGCTGAAGTCGATCGACGTCAGCGAAAACGAGAAGCTCACCACGCTGGAGCTCGACGAAAACCAGCTCACGAAGCTCGACGTCTCGAAGCTGACGAATCTCGTGGTGCTGAGCGTCGACAGCAATCAGCTCACCGCGCTGGACGTTTCGAAGAACACGGCGCTCGGGGCGCTCTACGTAAAATGGAATGCGCTCACGTCGATCGACGTCAGCAAAAACGCGAAGCTCGAGACCCTGGAGGTGTTCGACAATCAGATCAAATCGATCGACGTCACCAAGAATCCGGAGCTGCGGATGCTCAACGTCTCCGAGAACTATGACGTCAAGAAGCTCGACGTCACCAAGAACACGAAGCTTCTGATCCTGGAATGCGCGAATACGAGCATATCGAAGCTGGACCTCTCGAAGAATCCCAAACTGATGGAGCTCAATATCTGCGAAACCGGCATCGACAATCTCGACCTTTCGAAGAATTCCGGCATCATGTATCTTTACGCATACGCGTGCCTGCTGTGCGAGATCGACGTGTCGAACCTCGGGGAGCTCAGGAAGTTGGACGTTGCCTGCAACCTCCTCGATCAGCTGGACGTCACGAATAACGCAGATCTGGAGATGCTTTCCTGCTATCTCAACGAGATCCGCTACCTCAACCTTTCCAACAACGCGAAGCTCACGTATCTGGACTGCGCGAACAACCGCCTGGAGTTTTTGAACGTGCGGAACAATCCGGAGCTCGATACGCTCTACTGCGGCGGAAACAAGATCCGCGCGCTGCATCTGGAAAGCAACACGAAACTGACGGCGGCGAATGCGAGCCTCTCGCCGCAGCGCACGACCGACGCGCTGCAGCTCACCTACAGCGACGGGCGGTACCGGTATTACATGAAGAGCCTGTTCGAGACCGGCTCCGAGGCGAGCGGCGTCAAGCCGTTTGACAGCAGCTATTCCTACGATCCCTCCACCTACTATATGGCGATGCCCGGCAACGTTTCGGAGTTCAAGTACCTGTACGACACGGGCAAGGGCGACATGGAGGTCGACGTGTACCGCCATTACAGCGGCGACTTCAAGGTCGAGCTCGACGACTGGGGAGGACTTTCGTTCAAAGGCACGACGCCGTACATGATCTGGAACGGCAAGAAGCGCAACGCGCCGTTCACCGTGCGCAACGTGAGCACGGACAAGGTGATCGACGGGTATTATTACGATTACTGGTATCAGGAGAACGTCAACGCCGGCACCGGGTATCTGTTCGTGCGGCTGTGGGGCAACAGCGAGGTCAAGCGCGTCTGGTACAAGATCTACCTGCCGCCGACGACCGCCACGACGGTCGCGAACACGTCCGAAGGCGTCAAGATCAGCTGGGCGGCGGTCCCGGGCGCCGCGGGCTACGTCGTCTACCGCCGCGCGATGAACCTGTCGATGTCGGACTGGTCGAAGTTCGACCGCTGGAACAACACGACCGACACGACCTGGACCGATACGAAGGTCTACGCGGGCACGCGCTACCAGTACGGCGTCAAGGCGTACTTCAAGCAGCGGACCGACGCGGTCACGGGCAAGACGATCGGCGGCGTGTTCGACAACTACAACCTCGGCGAGGTCGGGCCGCTGAGAACGACGGTGCGCATCAAGACGAACAAGCTTTCGAGCGTGACGGCGGGCACCGGCAAGCTCACGGCGAAGTGGACGAAGATCGACGTGTGCACCGGCTATCAGGTGCAGATCGCGACGAACAGCAGCTTCACGGCCGGCAAACAGGAGGTCAAGGTCACGAGCCCCTCGACGCTGTCGAAGACGATCTCGGGTCTGACCTCGGGCAAGACGTACTACGTGCGCGTCCGCGGCTACAACGAGTTCAACGGCACGACGTACTACGGCGAATGGACGAACGTGCTGAGCTGCAAGGTCAAATAACGATCGCGGAACGGATCGAAACGGGGCGGAAACGCCCCGTTTTTTCGCGCCGGAAGGGAATTCCGTATATTATCCGAAAGAGTGATGACAAGCCGAATACGGCATGATACAATGAAAAAAACGAACGTGAAAGGCGGAACGACATGGAACAGCAAACGTATGCGGACATGAAGTATCTGAAACTCCTCGCGCACGAGTATCCGACGATCCCCGAGGTCTCCACGGAGATCATCAATCTGAAGGCGATCCTCGGTCTTCCGAAGGGAACGGAGCATTTCATCAGCGACATCCACGGCGAATACGAGGCGTTCATCCACATGCTGAAGAACGCGTCGGGCGTGATCCGCAAAAAGATCGACATCCTGTTCGAGAACAGCGTGACCGAAGCCGAACGCGACCAGCTGGCGACGCTGATCTATTATCCGGAGCAGAAGCTGGACCTTCTGAAGCGCGGAGGCGTCGTCAACGCCGAGTGGTACAAGATCACGCTCCGGCGGCTCGTCGAGGTCTGCCGCTTCTCCGCGTCGAAGTACACGCGTTCCAAGGTCCGCAAGGCACTGCCCGAAAGCTACGCGTACATCATCGACGAGCTGCTCCACGCGATCGAGACCGAGGACAAGGTCCGCTACAACAACGAGATCATCCGCTCGATCATCGAGACCGAACAGGCGGACACGATGATCGTCGCCCTGTCGAATGTCATCCAGCGGCTGGTCATCGACCGTCTGCACATCGTGGGCGACGTGTTCGACCGCGGTCCCGGCGCGCACATCATCCTCGATCGGCTTCTGACCTATCACAACGTGGACGTGCAGTGGGGCAACCACGACATCCTGTGGATGGGCGCCGCGGCGGGCAACCGCGCGCTGATCGCGACGGCCATCATCAACTCGCTGAAATACGGCAACGTCGACACGATCGAGGACGGCTACGGCATCTCGCTCTCGCCGCTTCTGAAGTTCGCGCTCGAAACGTACGCCGACGATCCCTGCACGAAGTTTCTGCCGCGCGCCGTCGGCGACGCGCATCACGACAACCCCGAGCTCATCGCCAAAATGCACAAGGCGATGGCGATCATCCTGTTCAAGCTCGAGGGACAGATCATCGACGCGAACCCCGAGTATCACATGGAGCACCGCAAGATGCTGCACCGCGTCGATTACGAGCGCGGCACGATGACGATCGACGGCGTCGAATACGAGCTGGCCGACAAGCGCTTCCCGACCGTCCTGCCCAGCGATCCGTACGTGCTGACCGAGGCGGAGGAGGACCTGATGGACAAGCTCCGCACCGCGTTCTACCACTCCGGCAAGATCCGCGAGCACGTCAGGTTCCTGTTCTCGCACGGCAGCATGTACCTCGTGTGCAACGGCAACCTGCTGTTCCACGGCTGCGTTCCCGCGGGCGCGGACGGCGAATTTGTCTCCGTCACGATCGACGGCAAACCGTACGCGGGCAAGGCGCTGTTCGACAAGTCCGACGCGCTGGTGCGGCAGGGCTTCTTCACGAAATGGGGCACGCCCGAGCGCGAGCAGGGGCTCGACTTCTTCTGGTACCTGTGGTGCGGCACGAACTCGCCGCTGTTCGGCAAGGACAAGATGACGACGTTCGAGCGCTACTTCATCGACGACAAGGCGACGCACGAGGAGCACAAGAACCCGTACTTCAAGCTCGCCGAGCACGAGGACTTCGCCGTGAAGATCCTGAAGGAATTCGGTTTGAGCGACGATCCCGATTCGCACGTCATCAACGGACACGTGCCGGTCAAGATCAAAAAGGGCGAATCCCCGATCAAGGCGAACGGCCGCATCTTCGTCATCGACGGCGGCATGTCGAAGGCGTACCAGTCCACGACGGGCATCGCGGGCTACACCCTCATCTACAACTCCCAGTGCATGATCCTCTCGTGCCACGACCCGTTCGTGACGGTGAACGAGGCGATCCGCTCGGAGGTCGATATCCACTCCACGCAGCAGGTCGTCTATACGCCCGCCGTGCGCAAACGCGTCGCGGACACGGACGTGGGCAAAACCCTCCTGGAGCGCATCGACGATCTTCAGCGCCTGCTCTCTGCTTACCGCAGCGGCACGATCAAACAGCATTCGAGGTAACCGAATATGACGGAACGGCGCCCCGCGCCGTTTCTTTTTTTCCGCAAAGTCTGCTTCCCGAGGGAACGGAAAACCATGAGGCGGATAAGCTGTCTGCAGGGGACGCCGACCCCGGCGTCCCGTCGGACGGTTCTTCTGCGCTGATCGATCCGCACAGACGCCTGCGGAAGCCTCCCTTGTGGAAAGGGAGGTGTCCCGGCTTGCCGGGACGGATGGATTGTCTCCTGCGCGCCTTCCTTTGGCTTCCCCCGGGGGGGAAGCTCCGCCGCAGGCGGTGATGAGGGGGGAACCGCGCAAAAAAACGGCGCGTTTCCGCCTTCGCCCGTTGCCAGACGCGCCGGTTCATGCTATACTGTTTGATACGGAACGAACGGAGGAACACACCGATGTACGAACGAACGGAGTTTTACGAGCGCGTGAAGGAGCGCCTGATCCGCTACGCGAAGGTCGACACGCAATCGATGCGCGGCGGCACGGATACGCCCACGACGCAAAAGCAGTTCGACCTTGCGCGCATGCTCTTCGACGAGCTCTGCGCGCTCGGCGCAAAGGACGTGTATCTGGACGAAACGACCTGCGTGCTGTACGCGTTTCTGTCCTCCTCGATGCCGGACGGCGGCGGCCGTCCCGTCGGGTTCGTCACGCACATGGACACCGCGCCCGACGCGCCCGGCGCGCCCGTGCGCCCGTGGGTGCTCGAAGCCTACGACGGCGGCACGATCGTGCTGAACGCCGAACAGGGGATCGCGATGTCGCCCGCGGAGTTTCCGAACCTTCTGCAATACGTCGGGCAGGACCTGATCCTCACCGACGGCACGACGCTTCTGGGCGGCGACGACAAGGCGGCGATCGCGTCGGTCATGACGTTCATCGAGCACTGCCTCGCGCACCCGGAATGCCCGCACGGACCCGTTTCGTTCGCGTTCACGCCGGACGAGGAGGTCGGGGGTCTTGCGAAGGATCTCGATCTCGACCGGTTCGGCGCGAAGGTCGCGTACACGCTCGACGGCGACCATCTCGGCTGGTACATGGACGAAACGTTCAACGCCTCCGAGGCGACGCTCACGGTCAAAGGTCTCAGCGTGCATCCCGCCACGGCGAAGGGCATCATGGTCAACGCCGCGGACGTCGCGGGCGAGTTTCTTCAGATGCTGCCGCGCTTCGAAAAGCCGCAGTTCACCTGCGGGCGCGAGGGCTTTTTCCACGTGATCGCCGTCGAGGCGGACTGCGAGCGCGCGAAGGTCGTTCTGATCATCCGCGACCACGACGGCGTGCAGTTTCAGCACCGCGAGGCGTATCTTGCAAAATGCGCCGACGCGCTTAGGGCGCAGTACGGCGCGGACCGCGTATCGCTTGCGATCGAGCCGTCGTACCGCAACATGAAGGAGGTCGTGAAGCTGCATCCGTATCTGATCGACCACCTCAAAACGGCGATCCGCGCGGCCGGTCTCGAGCCGAAGACGGAGCCGTTCCGCGGCGGCACGGACGGTTCCGCGCTGAGCTGGCGCGGGCTGCCGTGTCCGAACCTGTCGGCGGGCTACGAGAACGCGCACGGACGCTTCGAGTACGTGCCGATCCCGTCGATGGAAAAGAACGTAGAGATCCTGCTGCATCTCGGCTCCCTGTTCGGAGCGATGAAAAATGACTGAAAAGAGGGTAACAACATGGAAGAACGGAAAATCCTGAGCAAAAACACGTTTACGCCGGATCAGACGCATTACGAGCAGGCGTACGCCGAAATGACGAAGCTGTCCGATCTGCTGCTGTTCGGCTTCGTCGTGCTGATGGCGCTCGTGCTGGTCGTGAGCTCGATCGTTACGAAATCGCCGTTTTTCGGGCGCGACAACCTCGTTCCGCTGATCGCGCTCGGACTCGCGTTCGTGATCGTGCTCGTGCAGCACTTCCTGCTGCCGAAGATCAACGCAAAGCGTTCGGTCAGACGGATCCGCGAAACGTTCGGCGATCTTGCCGAGCTGACCGTCACGGTCGACGAGACCGGCGTTTCGATGTACAACGCCGCAAACGACAGCACGGCGAAGTTCGCGTTCCGCTCGTTCGCAAAGTTTTCGGAAAGCCGCGATCTGCTGCTTCTGAGGACCTTTGCGCGGCAGACGGTCATGGTCTCGAAGACCGGCTTCACGGACGGCTTCGACGAAGCGTCGTTCAAGGCGCTGATGCGGGAAAAATGCCCGAACGCCAAATGCAAATGGAAATGAAACAAGGAGAAAACGGCATGAAAACGATCTTTCTCGCGGGCGGGTGCTTCTGGGGCATGCAGAAGTTTCTCGACCAGTTTGAAGGGGTGAAGGAGACCGAGGTCGGCTACGCGAACGGTCCGGACACGGCGCCGAGCTACCGCGACGTGTGCGACAGCTCCGGTCACGCCGAAACGGTGCGCGTGGACTACGACGAAAACGTTCTTTCGCTTCCGGCGCTGCTGCGCTTCTATTTTCAGGTCATCGACCCGACGAGCGTGAACCGCCAGGGCATGGACGCGGGCGTGCAGTACCGCACGGGGATCTATTACACCGATCCCGATCAGCTTCCCGCGATCGAAGCGGTCTGCCGGGAGGTCGAAGCGCAGGTCGGCGCGCCGCTTGCGGTCGAGGTTTTGCCGCTTGAAAACTTCTTCCCGGCGGAGGAATACCACCAGAAGTATCTCGACAAGAATCCCGCGGGCTACTGTCACATCCCGACGCGGTTCTTCCATCTCGAACGGAACGAAACGAAATAAGCGCAAGAAAAAAAGGCAGCCGTGCGGCTGCCTTATTTTTGTTTCCGGTCAGAGCGTGACGCCGTCGATCTCTTCGGTGAGCGCGATGATCTCCTCGATCACGGAGCCGATGTAGTCCACGGTCGCGTTCAGCGGACCGTCGGTGCCGATATCGACGCCCGCGAGCTTCGCAAGCTCCAAAGGCGCCTTCGAGCCGCCGGCGGCAAGGAAGCGCTTCCAGTCGTTCACGGCGGGCTCGCCCTCCGCGCGGATGCGCAGCATCGCCTGCGTGGCGACCGTGAGGCCCGCGCTGTAGGTGTAGGGATAGAGACCCATGTAGTAGTGCGGCTGGCGCATCCAGGTCAGCTCCGCGCCCTCCGGGATCTCGACCGCGTCGCCCCAGAACAGCTCGAGGTTTTTGCGGAAGATGTCCGAAAGGATCTCCGCGTTCACGCTGCCGCCCGCATCGATGATCTTGTACACCTCGCGCTGATACCACGCCTCTCTGAGATGCGTGACGAAGTTGTGGTAGTACGTGTTCGAGATGAGGGAGGAGAGCACCCAGCGGCGGAAGCGCTTGTCCGTGCTCGTTTTCAGCAGGTGGTTTGCGAGCAGCAGCTCGTTCATCGTGGACGGCGCCTCGACGAGGTACATCGACGGACTGCAGTCGTAATAGGACTGCGCCGCGTCGCCGTACATGCTCTGTCCCGCATGACCCAGCTCGTGCGCCGCGGTGAACACGTCCGCCATGCGGTCGTTCCAGTTCAGCAGGATGAACGAGTTCTGCCGGTAGATGCCCGAGCAGAAGCCGCCGGTGGACTTGCCTACGTTCTTCGCAAAATCGATCCAGCGCTCGCGGTACGCGCGGTCGACCATCTCCGTGTAGTCCGGACCGAGGATCGAAAGCGCGTCGCGCACGTAGCGGTGCGATTCCTCGATCGTGACGTGCGGATCGTATTCCGGATCCACCGCGATCTTCAGATCGGCGAAGGTCATTTTGTCGAGCCCGTGCTTCTTCTGCAGCAGCTTTGCGTAGCGGCGCATATGCGGCGCGAGCCGTTCGGTGATCACGTCGATCTGCCGGTCGTACATCTCGCGCGTGACCTTCTGCGGGAACAGCAGATAGTCGAACACGTCCTTGTGACCGCGCAGCTCCGACGTCACCTTTTCCTGCGTGACGCAGGCGTTGTACGCGGCCGCGGTCGTGTTCTCGTACTTCTTCAGCGTGTCGTAGAACCGGCGGAACGCGGCGCGGCGCACGGCGGTGTTCGCCTCGAGCTCGTAATCGTCCTCAAAGAGCGAATAGCCCATCGGGTATTCCTTTCCGTCGACCGTGATCGGGTCGAAGGCGATGTCCGCGAGCTTCATCGTGTTGTACACCTCGTACGGCACGCTGAACGACCGGTCCAGCGCCGCCAGCACCTTTTCGGTCTCCGGCGAAAGCATGTGCGCCTTCTTTGCGAGCAGGTCCTCGAGGTACACGCGGCAGCCCTTCGCAAGCTGCACGGCGCGCGAAAGCTCCGCGTCGGGCGCGAGCAGGATCTCGCTGTCGACGAACGCCAGATCCGTAAAGAGCCGCGTCATCTCGTCGCCGACCTTTTCGTTGCGCTCGCGAAGCCGGTTGTCCGTGTAGTCCGCCTCGACCGCAAGGCCCGTATAGGACCAGATGTTGTCGATCGCGGGCTGCAGCTTCTCCATGTCGTCGAGGCAGTTCACGATCGTTTCCGCGTCCGAAAGCCTGCCGGCATAGGTCCCGACGAACGCCTTGACGTCCGCCTTTACCTTTTCGAGCGCGTCCCACATGTCTTTTTCTTCCTTGAAGATCAGCGAAAGATCCCAGGTCTGTTCGACCGGAACGTCCTGACGTTTACAAAGTTCCATTGTCGTTCTCGCTTTCCGCCCCGTCGGGGCTAAGTTTTTATTTTCCCTTGAACTTGCTTGCGGTGAAGGTGGACAGATCCGCCGAGACGCCGTTCTCGTCGTACTCGCCGAAGATCAGCATGTCCTTCAGCTTGCGGCCTTCCTCGAGGTTGCCCTTGTCGTTGACGTGGGGACGCGGGTTGTTGATGACCTCGCCCATGAAGACCATGACCGCGCTCGTGCCGCCGTCGAGGTTGAACGCGTCCTTCACGCCGAGCGACTGCATGAACGCCGCCATCTGCGTTTCGGTCATGCCCTTGGCTTTCTTGGTGCCGGCGTCGCAGGTCACGATCACGTAATGACCCGGCTCGTAATAGCCGAGCATGTTGCGCGCCTTTTCGCCGATGTGGTACTTGCTGGCGTAGGGGCTGATCTCATAGTCGCGGACCAGGATCGGTCCGAACTGCCAGCCGTGCCACGCGCCGTTCTTGATCTCGTCGTCCAGATTGAAGCGGTCCGCGCCGAGCTGGAAGGTCTTCATCGAGCCGTCGCGGTAGATGATGCAGACGGCCTGGGAGTTCCAGCCCTTGTTCTCGCGCAGGCTCTTGAACTTCTCGCCCGCGTGCAGCGTAAGACCCTGGTTATAGCTGCCGTTCACGCCGAAGATCGCGTTCTCGCGCTTGACGAGCTTTTCGGGTTCCTCGGTGCCGGAGCCGAACTTGCTGTTGCCGAACACGGTGCGGAACGAATGGATGTTGCGGATCCAGATGTCCGCGACGTAGATGACCTGCGTCTGCGCCGTATCCTCAATGACCTTGATCGCGATGCGCAGCTCGTCGCTCTGATAGCTGTAGTCCGCGTCCGCGCCGGTGTCGTAATTCGGGAAATTCTGCGTGATATCGCCTTCCTTCGGGGCGCGTGCGGACCCGGAGCCCGGCGTGGAAACGGGCGCGGCGGAGTCCTGCGGGGCGTCCGTCGGCGGAAGCGTCGCGGGCAGCACGGCGTCGGGATCCGGGGTCTCCAGCTCCACGACGCTGCCGGGATCTTCGGTCGAAGCGGGCGGCTCCGTTGCGGCGTCCTGCGCGTCGCCGCCGCCGCATGCGGCCGCGGAAAGCAGAAGCAGGCCCGTCAGAAGGATGCAAAACAGTTTCTTCATCATGATAACCTCCGTATAAACGGTTTGAGGGGCGTTTCCCCTCCGGTACAGTTTACTCAAATCCGGCGCGGATTGCAAGTGCGCGCCGGAAACATTCAGAGAAATTTGACATTTTTAACGAAAGGCGTCGTTTGCGCCGTTCCGGTACGCCTCCGACAGATGCTCCGCAAACTCCCATACGCTCTGCGCGGCGGGGGACATCGTGTGCAGCCGGTAGCGCAGGATGCACACGTCGCGGCGCATCGGCACGTCGGAAAACGGGATCAGCCGGAGATTGAAGGTGTCGAGGATCGGCAGCTTCGGCATGATCGCAACGCCCGCGCCGGTCGTGACGGACGCGGCGATCGAGCTGTACTCGTCCGCCTCGAACACGATGTGCGGCGAGAACGAGAATTGCTTGAACTTGTCGGCGAGCTCGCGGTAGATGACCGCCTCGTGCGTGATCGAAATGAACTGCTCGTCGGCGACGTCGGCGAGCGTGACGGACGCGCGTCCGGCGAGCGGATGCGAGGCGGGGACCGTCAGAAACAGCTCCTGGCTGGCGACCGGCAGGTATTCGACCGAATCGATCTCGGGCTTGCCGGAGATCAGCAGGTCCAGAGACCCGTTCAGAAGATGCTCGATCAGCCCGCCGGCCATGCCCTGCCGGAAGCGGAACGCGGTCTGCCGGCTGCCGATGTGCGCGTAGAAGCGGTCGACGAACGAGGGCAGCACCGAAAAACTGACGCTGTAGATATATCCGAGATTGATGATGCCGGCGCCGGGCGCGCGCAGCTCCTTGAGCCGCTCCTGCCCCTTCGAAAGCTCGGACAGGGCGCGCTTCGCGTAGGGCAGAAACTCCGCGCCGTATTTGGTCAGCGCGATCTGCTTGCCCTGCTTCTCGAACAGCGGCACGTTCAGCTCCTTTTCCAGCTTGCTGAGCGCGTAGCTCAGGCTCGGCTGCGAGATGTACAGCATCGCGGCCGCGCGCGTGTAGTGCAGGACCTCGGCGGTCACGCAGAAATAGCGAAGCTGCTGCAGCGTCATACGCCCACCTCCCAAAGCTCCTTCGATCGCGTGCGCCACGCATCCAGAAGATACGCGAGCGCCAGCACGTCCGCGCTTCCCCCGGGCGACAGGTTCCGTTCGATCAGTTCACGGTCGAGCGAACGCAGCGCGCCGATCCGCGCGGCCTCGGGCAGCTTCACGATCGCCCTTGCCGATTTTTGCACGAACCGAAGCCCCTCCGGTCCGCCGCGGTGCAGAAGATTCGTGTCGTTCAGCACGCACAGCACGTCGCACAGCGTCAGCGCGCCGGGGTTTTCCGCGTCCCGGTGCGCGATCAGCCGGTCCGCCGCGTAGCATGCGTGGAAGAATCCGTCCGCCGCCTCGCCGACCGCGCCGCGCACGCCGTGCGAGGCAAAAACGTTCGCCCCGTGCGTGTCCCGCAGCGTCAGCGCGTTCCGAAGGCGCGCCTCCGCGTCGGTCTTTGCAAGCGCCGCCGCGTGCTTCACGGCGTCGCCGCCGAAAGAAAGCGACTTGCCCATGCCGTACAGCAGCAGCCCCGCCGAATAGATCATGCCCTTGTGCGTGTTCACGCCGTTCGTGACGGCGAACATCGCGCGTTCGGCGGAAAGCCCCGCGTCCTTCAGCGGCGCCATGCCCGCGTCCCGCAGACCGAGGGACGCGGCGGTTTGAAAATACGGTACGAGCGCCGCCGCGCTTTTTTGGAACAGCGGCACGTCCATGTCCGTGTGCGCGCCGGTGTTGTCGTCGTCGACGAGCCCCGGCTTCGGCGTCGTATGCAGCTCGCGCAAAAGCGCGGCATGCGCCGTATCCGCAAGCAGACCGGCGCAGAACCCGTCGAGAAGCGCCTCGGTCGCCGCCTTCACGGCGTCCAGTCCGTGCGCGCGGCTGCGCGCGCAGGCGGCGGCGGGTCCGTCGCAGACAAGACATCTGCGCGGCACGCTTCGCGAAAGCTTTTCGCCGTCCGCGTTCAGCACGTCGAAGTCGTACAGCCGCGCGGCGGGGAAGGCGTCCTCGAGACGTTCGAGCGTTTTCTTGACCGCGCCAGCGTCCGCGTTCAGAAGGATCAGCGCCTCCGTGCCGGTCGCGCCGTCAAAGATCTTCCGCGTGATCTCCGGAAATCCGAACGCGTCGAACGCGCGGAGCCCCTCGTCGAACAGCAGGCGCGTTTTCGCCGTGCGCTTCACGTCGCCCGCGACGTTCAGGGAAAGCGAAACCAGGCAGCCGGACGCGTCCGCCTGCTTCAGCAGCTCCGCCTGTGCCCGCGCGCGGCGTTCGCGCGCGTCAAGCATGTCTTGCAGCGTAACGGAGGATGGCTTCATAGGTCGTTTCGGGGACGAGCGGTCTCGTCAGCTCGGGCTTGCCTTCGCGGATCAGCGCGCGCACGCGGCTGGCGCTGATCGCGTCGAGGCGGGGGATCTCGATCAGTTCGATGCCGCATTCGGGCAGCAGCTCCTGCATGCGGCGGTTATAGGCGCAGGTGGTGGGCGAGAACGGCTCCTCGCCGACGAAGCGCTTCGTGATGTGCAGCGCCGGCGCGATGCGCGAGCGGAACAGCTCCACGTCGAGGTCGGCCTTGACCTTGTCGGCGTGCGCCTCGTCGCGGATGAAGTAGGCGGGGAAGGTCTCGCGTGAGACGAGATATTCGTCCGTGTGCTCGACGTGCACGTTCGGGATGTGCGCCGTGCCCTTCCGAAGCATATCGTACCGCTCGTCGGGCGAGAACATCGAGCCCGGCTCGGACACGGAAAACACGTACAGCGCGTCGCAGTTTTTCGCGGCGTACTCGACCAGATGCAGATGCCCGCGCGTGAACGGATCGCCGTTGACGACGACCGCGCCGCATTCGCCTTCATAGCGCGGCAGCGAGGCGAGATAGTCGGAGAACCCGTTTTTGCGGTCCTCCATCAGCACCGCGTCGCCCGTTTCGACGATCGGATAAAAGCCCATCGACGCGAACATGGCGCGGTTCTTCGGCTTCGTGCAGATGAAAAGCCGCTTTTGCCCCGCGCGCGCGGCCTCGTTCAGAAGCTCCGAAAGCACCGTCGCGAACACGCCCTCGCCCTCGAGCTCGGGGGAAACGGCGAACTGCTTCAGCGTGTGCCCGGCGCGCGCCCCGCACGCGGCGACGTTCAGATCGTCGTCCGTCATCAGCGCCACGACGTCCGCGTCGCCCTCGTCCCGCAGGCCGTTCATAGATAGAAATTCTTTATAACGCGCGTCGATCCGCTTCGGAAGCGGCGCGTAGAACAGCATCAGATCCATTTTCCCCTCCGATCGACCGCCGTCGACCCGCGGAAACGGCGCGAAGGACGGCGTTTTGTGGGCGGAAAACCGAAAACCGGGTTCGGGATCCGCCGCTTTCAGTATAACAGAATCCCGGAGGAAATTGCAAGAAAAAAGTAAGGATCATAGAGAACGTCTATGGAACAGCAAGAAAAATATATTGGCAATTGTACAGTGCGTTCTTTATAATGAAAGGTGGATGCGGCGGAGGTCCGCCGCAAAACGGATCCTGAACAAATCTGAATTGGGAGGAAACAAAATGATCCAGTATCATGCACAGGGCATGCTGTGGGAAAACGGCGCGCCGGTCCCGGCGCCCGCGGACTGCGAAGCGGCAGAGAGACGCGAACGCACGATCGCGTATCAGATCATGCGCGCGCACAGCAAGGCGAGCGACGACGGCGTCATGCACATCAAGTTTGACGCGCTCGTTTCGCACGACATCACCTACGTCGGCATCATCCAGACGGCCCGCGCGAGCGGACTGAAGGAATTCCCGATCCCGTACGCCATGACGAACTGCCACAACAGCCTTTGCGCGGTCGGCGGCACGATCAACGAGGACGACCACGTGTTCGGTCTGTCCGCGGCGAAGAAGTACGGCGGCATCTACGTTCCGGCAAACCAGAGCGTCATCCACTCCTACGCGCGCGAGGAGCTTGCCACCTGCGGCAACATGATCCTCGGTTCCGACAGCCACACGCGCTACGGCGCGCTCGGCACGATGGGCGTCGGCGAAGGCGGTCCGGAGCTGGTCAAGCAGCTTCTGAACAACACCTACGACGTGAAGCCCCCCGAAGTGGTCCTGTGCTACGTCACCGGCGCGCCCAAGAAGGGCGTCGGCCCGCACGACGTGGCGATCGCGCTCGTGAAGGCGACGTTCAAGGACGGCTTTGTCAAGAACAAGGTCCTCGAGTTCGTCGGCCCGGGCCTCAAGAACCTCCCGTTCGATTTCCGCAGCGGCATCGACGTCATGACGACCGAGACCACCTGCCTCTCTTCGATCTGGGCGACCGACGACGAGATCAAAAAGTACTACGAGATCCACAAGCGTCCCTACGCGTACGAGAAGCTCGAGCCGAAGGACGGCGCGTACTACGATTCGATGATCACGATCGAGCTCGACAAGGTCGAGCCCATGATCGCGCTGCCGTTCCACCCCTCCAACGCGTACACGATCCGCGAGTTCCTCGCGAACGCGGACGAGATCCTGAAGGGCGTTGAGGAAGAAGCCAAAAAGAAGTTCCCGAAGGCGCACCTCGACCTGCGTTCCAAGATCAGCGAAAAGGGCGTTCTCGCCGATCAGGGCATCATCGCGGGCTGCTCCGGCGGTCTGTTCGACAACATCGTCGAGGCGGCGGACATCCTGAAGGGCGGCAGCACCGGCAACGGCTACTTCTCGTTCTCCGTGTATCCCACCAGCATTCCGACGAGCCTGGCGCTCACCAGAAACGGCAAGACCGAAGCCCTGCTCGAAGCGGGCGCGGTCATCAAGCCGTCGTTCTGCGGACCGTGCTTCGGCGCGGGCGACGTGCCGGCGAACAACGGACTCTCGCTCCGTCACACCACGCGCAACTTCCCGAACCGCGAAGGCAGCAAGCCCGGCGAGGGACAGATCAGCGTCGTCGCGCTGATGGACTCCCGCTCCATCGCGGCGACGGCGGCGAACGGCGGCTACATCACCGCCGCGACCGACGTCGAGTACGAGACGCAGCACATCGAGTACGAGTTCGACGATTCCGTATACGCGAAGCGCTGCTACAACGGCTTTGCGCATCCGCATCCGGAAGAGGAGCTCATCCTCGGGCCCAACATCACCGACTGGCCGAAGATGTATCCGCTGACCG
>JAEEGL014513292.1_pt1 | contig 40614 bp, 41 predicted proteins | sample 9134231 | NCBI WGS metagenome assembly JAEEGL01 (sample SAMN16246548, study PRJNA631951) | gut metagenome | biome: gut microbiome; feature: rumen; material: fiber-attached | host: Bos | place: Iran: Karaj | collected 2018-10
GACTCGAAAAGCTTCCTGTTGTAAGTTTCCTGGTAGCATGCATACCAGTCCGCGCCCGCTTCCCTTATCAGCGGGAACATGCGCTCCGGAAGCGCCCCGGGCGAGGCCATGATATTGATTCCTACTTCGTCGTGGACGGCGTGGATGATGTCCAGAAGCTGCCTGCAATCCTCGGCGTACATCTGGGGGTCCTCGCCCATGGTCAGGTCGGCCAGATTTATCCCGGCGTCCTGCAGAGAGCCGGCGAGCTCGACGATCTCTTCCTTCGACTTCCTGTATCTCTCCTGGATCTTGTTGGTGGTCCTGTAATAGCAGAATGCGCAGTTGTTCTTGCAATAGGTCGAGAAATAGACGAAACCGTAGGTATAGATCTTCTTTCCGAATTTCCTGTCGCGCACTCTTTTAGCCGCGTCGAAAAGCTCCCTCAGCTCATCATCCTTAGTTATCGACATCAGCTCGTAGATGTCGCGGGACCCGAGCGGGTATCCCTTCTCCGCATTCGCGATAATATCAGATATCATGTCTCTGCCTCAGTCCATCTTGTAGCCGTTGACGTAAGTGATGCTTTTGCCTGTCTTTCTGACGTTGCTCTTGCCGTTCCTGAGCATCAACAGGCGTTCGAGCCCGAAGCCGACTCCCGCCCAGGGCTCGTGGATGTCGTGCGCCGGGTCGAGCCTATGCGGGCCTATGGCGCCGGATGCGACTTCGGTCCCTCCGATCTCGACGTCCAGCGTCTCCACATAGACGTCGGATTCCTCGCGGGAAGTCGTATATTCCACTCCGACGGCATCCATTATGTCGCCGATGTATGTCTTGAGATGCTCCATCGCATCCCCGTCGGGACCCAGCTCTACGAGGTTGAGCATCGTGAATTCTTCCAGATGGGTGGAGCTCTTGGATTCCTTTCTGAAGCAGGAGCCTATCTCGAATATTCTGACGGGACCGTCGGTATGGTCCCTGAGCTTCCTCATGACCGCATAAAGGTTCATGGCATGCATCGGTCTCAGGGCCCTCTTGTCGTCGATGAAGAAGACCTGCTTGTAAAGGGGATGGTCTTCGGTTATCGTCATCTTGGCCAGGGCGGCTTTGGATACGAATATGGGCGTGTGGACTTCGATGAAGCCTCTGGACTTCAGCTTGGCTCTGATGGCGTTGGCCAAATCGGTGAGGTCGTTGGACGGATCTGCGATGACGCCCTTCAGGCCTTTGTCGTTCGCGGATTTCAGAGCAGACATTCTGGCCGAGAATTCTTTGTCTCTGGCGGCGGCGTCAGCGAACTCCGCGTCGGCCCAGTTTTCGTCTCCGTATTCCATCAAATGCTGTATCTGAGGGTCCGTGAATTTTACGCCCATAATATCGACCGTGACATATGGCGAAAGGCCGGGGGGTCGAACCCCGCTTACAGGTTTTAGAGACCCGTTTGCTCGCCGGAGCGCCCTCCGTTGCGGTCTAAGACGTTTAACTAATATTTAAGTATTGCGCAAATATGGCGCTTTGTTTAAATAGTTTTGATTTCAGCATTATCATTAGGCGGGACAGTCATAGCGCACGCTGGCAGCGGCGGCTGCAGCCGGGCAGGTACTTCTGTTCGCCTATGCCTACATGCATCAGTCATCGGTTAATCTGTATTTAACGGCATCGAACGTTATGTCGGCATGAATCCAACTGGCCGAAACAGAAGTATATGACGTGAAAGATGCGAAGCCGTGTCTATTATAGCCATCATCTCAAGCCCCAGGACAGGGGGATTCGGCGGAAGGCTGGCCATGAGGGCGGCAGAAGGCGCGCGCGGATCCGGCAGAGAAGTCGAAGTGATACGCCTCAACGGCCTGAACATCAGGCAGTGCCAGAACTGCGAGGCATGCAGGAACAACGGCGGCCATTGCGTCCTCGGAGATGACGCAGCCCCGATTCTGGAAAAGATACGCTCTTCCGAGGGCCTGATCGTCTCCGGGCAAATACGCTTCGCGAGGATCGACGGCGCGCTGAAGACGTTCATGGACCGCTTCTACTCTTTCATGACGGACAGATCCACCGTGCTTGACAGAGGAAAGAAACTGGTCACCATACTGACGGCGGGGGCCGACGAGACCAATGTCGAGAAGGAATCCGCCGAATTCGAGAGGATGCTGAACCAGTATTTCCTTTTCGAGCCTGTCGGAAGGATAACCTATCTCAGCTATCTGATGCCGGCGGATTCCGATTTCATCGACGAAACTCCGCTCATGGAAGCGTATGAGGCGGGCAAACGGATGTGAATCAGATGCCTGCGGTTCCATAAGCAGGGAAGGCCGGCGCTCGGATCTCCGTGACCGTCTCTTCCAGAGGCTTCCTGTCCCCGTGGCGCGGGGACGGCTTCGAGTTTTCGGACGGATATCCTATCGGGAGAAGGTTCATCACCTCCAGGTTTTCCGGGATTCCCAGGGCTTTCTTTATCTCAGCGGGGTCGAACCATCCCACCCAGCATGTTCCAAGCCCGAGATCCGCGGCCTGGAGCATCATATGGTCGGTCACTATCGCGGCATCGGTCTCGCCTAAATTGCGGCCGGAGAACGGGCTCACGAATGAAGCGGAAAGATCGGCGCATATCACGATCACGGCGGGAGCGTCGAAAGTCATGCCGCATACCGAGCGGAGTTTTTCAAGCATATCCCCGCTTTTCACCGCATAAATGCGCTGAGGCTGGGCGTTTTTCGCTGTGGGAGCCAGGCGTCCGGCTTCGAGGACCGCCCTGAGCTTCTCTTCTTCCACCGGTTTTCTGCTGTATTCTCTGACGGAATATCTTTCCCTGATCAGATCGGAGAACATGACCGGGCAATAATGATAGGATATAAAAGATGAAAGAAGCGGCTCCCGCCAAGGAGGGACGGAAGCCTGAAGGAGGAAGGATGCGCCCGGAGGTTGTCCGAGCGCTTATTGAAGTTTCGAATCAGTTTTTGTAGACCCTGATGCCGGAGCAGTTGGATCTGCTGAGATCGAGTCCAAGTCCCTCAAGGGTGGCAGCTGCCTTGTCGTATACTTCAAGGTACTCCTTGGTGGGCCTGACAGTGGTGACGTCGTAGCATTCCTGGAAGGTCTTTCCAGCGGGGGCGTCGGTGTAGTGCGCCTCGTAGAGCGGGACCAACTTGCTGAGGATCTCGTTGACTTCGGAGACTTTCATTCCGGCGGCGGCCGCGGCGGCGTTACCCATCATCCTGGCTTCCATTCCGGTGGTCTTGTCCTGGACGACACCCTTTGCTGCTGCAGATCCGGAGAGGAGCTCTCTTCCGGAGGCGGTGTCGTTGATGGCCTGGGCCGCGGTCTCGAGGAGACACATCTCAGTGCAGGGCCCTGCGATCGGGTAGTACTGGTTGGCGAGCAGCAGGTCGGTGTTGGCATCGACTGCGGCGCAAGCCCATCCCGCAACCTGCAGGGTCTCTTTGGCCATGGTGGTTCCCCATCTGATGTGGATCGGACCGTCCAGGTGGAAGTTGCCGGAGAACAGTGCGAAGGATGCGAGCGTGGTAGCGACGTCGCAGATCGCGGTCTCCTCGACTCCTCCGGTGTATCCGCCGAAGATAGGCATCTGCTCGACCATGATGGTGTCCCCTGAGACGGTCCATCCTGCGAGCATGTTGAGTCCGGTCATGTCCATTTTGAGCTCGTTCAGCTGGGAGCACTCGTGGGCATCGGTGATCCTGTGTCCCGCGGAGGGGCAGTCTGCGACCAGCCTGGCGGCTTCGGACAGAGGGGTTTCAGGTCCCTAGACACCGAGTCCAGGTCTCTGGGCTCTGGTCCTTGCCTCTTTAGTGGCCCTGAGCTCCTGCATGGTAGCGCGGATCTCCCAAGGAGTCTTGCTCTTCGCGGGCTTTCCCTCGACGGTGGTCATGACTCCGTTCACCAGGTCGTCCACGATTCCTTCCTGGGCGTAGGACTGCATGATTTTCACGAAGTAGTCCTCGGACAGAGGGGATCCGGTAGGGCCTCCCTGGATGATCGGCTTGACAGGGGAGTTTCCGCGCCTGGGGTAGAACCTGGCGATGTCTCTTCCCTCTCCAAGAATGAGTTTCTTGGGGGCCCTCTTGATTCCCTCGAAGACCTCTTCCTCGGTGACTTTCATGACGCGGCCGAGATCCTGGCAGTAGTATCCGGTCTCGACGAGCATCTCCAGTCCGGCCTGGAACAGAGCGTCTTTCTGGTCTTTGTCCTCGGGGATGAATGTGTCGATCTTGATGTTGTACTTCTCTTTGAGGGCCGTAGCGTTTCCGGGGATGATCTTGTAGTCCCAATCCGCCTCGGGAACCTTCTTTCCTTTTATGAATCTCTCGTATACGTCGGTAACAGTGAGGAATCTAGTTGCTGCCATTTTTTACACCTCGAATCAGTTTCCAGTGAGTCTGTCTACAAGCCCGATGATTTCGTTCGCGGTCTCGGAGTATCCGTCGGCTCCGATCTGATCGCACCACTCCTGGCTGCAAGGTGCTCCGCCGAAGATTGCCTTGTAGGGGGCGTCCATTTCCTTGATGGTCTCCACGAGCTCCCTCTGAGCTTCGAGGGTGGTGGTCATGAGAGCGGATCCTCCGCAGACCTGGGCGTCGTTCTCTTCTGCAGCATCCATGAAGTCCATCGCGGACACATCGGGTCCGAGGTCGATGACGTTGTAGCCTGCGCCTCTGAGCATAGCGCAGCAGACGTTCTTTCCGATTTCGTGGATGTCTCCCTCAACGGTTCCCATAACGACGGTTCCCTTGAGCGATCCGGATCCGGATTCCATCAGAGGCTTGAGGACGTTCAGAGCGGCCTCCATTGCCTTGGAAGCTGCGACGACCTGGGGGAGGTAGATCTCCGCCTTGTCGAACCTGATTCCGATGGTTTCCATTCCCTTTCCGAGTCCGTCTCCGATGATCTCTCCGACAGACATTCCGGCATCGATTGCTTCTTGGGTTGCAGACTGGGCAAGCTTGAAGTCCCAGGTTTCTACCGCCTTTCTTAGATTTGCAATAATTTCTTCATTAGCCATTTTTGTTTCCTCCCTTTACGCAAATCACTTTGCGTTGAGTTGCTTCCGAGTCTCTGACTCATCGGCGAAGATTACATCACATCATCAGTATATATAACTTTGTATGATAGTCATTTTCGATGATAAACCATATTTAAGTGTATCTTTTTTGGATTTTTATCCAAATGTCATTATATTTAAAACAGTATGTTAATAGTAACTATTATAGTATTGTTTTAAATATTATAAATAATAAAAATGGATTTGATATAAAATATATTGATTATAAAACAATATAATGAATAAGGATGAAATCACTTGTTTACCGAAGTATTGATCGAATATGTGAATAAATTAATAAAAAAATAAAAATATATTATTTGTATTGATTAATAGCTATTAATTATAGATGATAAGATGATAATATTCGGAAACACTCGTCAACAGGCCGAGCAGATATTTGATATACATTTATGATGACATCTCAACAATTATAGCCGAAAACAACGGAAATGCCGGTCCGGATCCCGGCCTATGGCGGCGGCAGGAAGCGGCTGAACCTGGCAGCAAAACGGTTGATAATCAGACATTAATTATTAGAAGGTAGAATGAAATGTTACAGCAATTGAACCAATCGATGATGAAAACGGCCGATCATTTTTTGCCGTGTCAGCCCCGATGGCTTCTTCCTGAATCATTTATATTTAAATCTTTCTTTTTGGCCAATCCGCCGGAAGTTCGGGCGCAGTGGCGGCATAATTCCGGCGCTGCCGCCCCCTCCAGAAAACGGACGGGAGGGGGAGGCTTTCCAGACGACGCGGATCAGATGAATTCCTGGCCGGTATCGGTTTCCACGGATCTCCCTTCCAAGAGGCCGTCGAAATCCTTGTCCGGATAGGCGCGCAAAACGTTCAAGAGGGCGATGAAATCTCTGGACAGTATTCTCGGGCTGACGGAATCCGAATTCGCCCTTACCGAGCTTATGTATCTCTCGACCATTTCCGGGGTTACCGTGGACTGGTATTCGTTCGCCGTCTGATGCAGCTCCATTATCCTCAGGAGCAGCGCTTCCTGTTCCTCGGCGGTGAGCGGCTTGGTCCTCACGATCGGGCCGGAATTCAGAGCCAGGCCCTTCTCGAAGCGGCTTTCCTCCAGCCTGGTTCTCAGCGCTCCGTAGCTGTACAGCCCGATGACCGGATTCTCCAGGAATTCGGGGGTTCCGCACATGTATGCGGCCATATGGCGGGAACGGCCCTGAGCGATGTCGTTGTACATCGCCAGTATCATCTCGTAATTGGCGTTCCTCGCCGAATTCGCCGTTTTCAGCAGCACGTCGGCCTGATCCATTATCAGCACCAAGCCTTTGTATCCGGCCATCACCGCGAATTCGGACCATATCCTGATGAACATATACCAATTCTCGTCCTTTACGCATGATCCTATGTCGAGCCTGTCCCTGGCCTCTTTGATCGAATTGCATTCGCCTCCGAACCAGCGGACCTGATCCGCCACATCGCGGCCGGCTCTGTTGCGGACATAGTATTTTGTTAGGACCTTGCTGAAATCCGCGAAGAACGGCATGGAAATGCGCTCGGTGTCGATGTCGATCTGGGATTCCACGTCTCTGACCTGGAGATTCTGCGCCGGGACGCCGATCCTTTCGGATGCTCTTGCCTCCACGCCGGCCAGCCATGTCTGTATCAGCGCTTCGATCGCCCCTCCGTCCATCATGCCTTTCACAGTAGTGCTGGAGATCAGCTTCCGGTAGAGCATCACCCCCTCGCCGCCGCTTCCCTTCAGCCTGCTGGACGGGGTCAGATCGGCGTTCATCACCACGAAACCCATGTCGGCCGCGTGGCCGCGGATGAGCTGGGACAGAAAAGTCTTTCCTGAGCCGTATTCCCCTATGATGAATCTGAATGCGCCGATGCCTTCGGCTGCGTCCCTGAGATCCGAGTCGAAAGCGCATATCTCGTCGCGCCTTCCGACGGCGATCTGCTCGGCGCCTCTGGGCGGCACCACCCCGGACGAAAGGGCTTTGATGATTATTGTGGCTGATTTCTTCCCTATCTTAGTTCCCATCCCTCAGCACCTCAAGCAATTCGCCGATATAGTCGGGATCCAGCTCTCCCCCGTCGATTATCGGATCGCCCAGCGACGATTCCGCGATGGCGTTGATCTCCGCTTCCGCGGCCATTCTCATGCGCCCGTGCCTTCTGAGGACATCGCCGGGATCGGATGCTCCGCCGGCCAGCGATGCCAGGTATTCTTTCTGGAAGGGGGACAGGCTTCCCGCGAATCCGGCCCAATCGGCTTCTCCATCCGTATCGTGCGCCGAATTTATAGCATATGCGGGTTTCTCCGCCGGTTCGGGAGGCTCATCCTCCACCGAGCTCCAGATTTCGGATACATAGTCGAGGTCTTCCAGCGCTTTCCTGACTTTCTCCATGTCGATCTCCGGGATCCTTTCCGCATGCGGCATTCCGGCCGGGGGCGCCCTGAAATACACGGGATTCAGCGCGATATCCGACGTTCCTATCAGAAAATCCTCCCATTTTCCGGTGAAACCGAGTTTTTCGGGGACGGGGGGAAGGCTGAAGCCGTCCGGGTCGTATCTCACCTCGGCGCATTTCCCGATCCCGGTCCGGCAGACTATCGATATCGGCTCGTAGACCGCGTCTATCCTGATGCGGCGCGAAGTCGGGGCGAACGATGGCCATCTGGCTCTGAACCCTTTTTTCCTTGGGGGCTGGGGAAGCCTGGGGAACTCGCCGGAGCGGCATTCCACCGTCGCCAAGCGCTTCCCGTCCGCGAACAGCTCTATCGAATGGTGCGGGCCGCTGTACATCGCGCGCACGGAGATGTCCCCGGATCCGACGGCGAACGGCTCCCAGCAGCCTCTGCATCCCGGGACCGGCAAAGGTTCCGGATACGGGCCGCCGGCGTCCGATTCCGATTCGGAACCGTCGCATTGGATGAAACGTATTCTGGCCGGCCTGTACAGCGCTCTGATGACGGCATCCGAACCGCCCAGCTCTGCAGGCTCCCATTCGCCTACCATGCCTCTGATCTTGGGGACCTCCGGAGCCTGGCACCTTAGCCCGTCCGAATCGAAGCGTATGATCCTCACGGTCACGCCGCGGGCTTCGAACCTTGCCGTATGCATTCCTTCCGCCATCGTTTCCGGGATGCTTTACGCCGATATAATCCGTGGCAGGGTCCCTCAATGCCGTAACCGTTCCGGCAGGCTGGAAACCGGTCCGGAACCGTTCATCAGACGGATGGGAGACCATATTTGATATCTATTTATAGAATTGATAAATCAACTGCATATGGATGAAATGGTCTGCTATGGCATCGCGCTTCATGCCGTCGATTCTTTCATAGACCGGCAGATGCGCCCGGCCATGGAGAAATACGGCATCAGAAGGACGTACGGCCCGGTTCTTCTGGCGGTCAGGACGAATCCCGGCTGCTCGCTGAAAGAAGTCGCGGATCTCATGCGCGCGGACAAAGCGCTGATCACCCGCGTCTCTTCTTCCCTGATATCGGAGGGATTTCTGGTCAACTCCAGCGGGAAGCCCCGCGCTTACAGCCTGAATCTGACTCCAAAAGGCCGGAAGGCTCTGGATATCATAGACGACGAGCTCAGGAAAGCCTGGGGGTCGCTCACGCAGGAGCTGACCGCGGAGGAGCGCGAGGCACTGGGGGCTGCGATCTCCAAGATGGTCGCCGCCGCGGAGAGTACGGACGGAGGCCGCAGGGAATGATACTCAAATATCTCAGGGCATCTGACTGGGCGGTCGTCGCCGTCTGCGTCCTGCTCATCGCGCTGCAGGTATACCTCGACCTCGAAGTGCCGGGCTACATGGCCGGCATAACCACGGTGCTCAACACCGGCGGGACCGCGGACCAGGTCCTGGAAGAAGGCATCCCCATGCTGGCCTGCGCGTTCGGGAGCCTGATCTCATCCGTGATCGTCGGATACCTTTCGGCGCGGACGGCCACATCCCTGGCAAAAACGGTCAGGAAAAAGCAGTTCGATTCGGTTCAGAGGTTCTCTTCCGAGGAGATCGGAAAGTTTTCCGTGGCATCCCTGATCACCCGCAGCACCAACGATGTCAACCAGGTCATGATGGTGATAGCGCTCGGGCTGCAGGTAATGATCAAAGCCCCCATCATGGCGGTCTGGGCCGTCTCCAAGATCATAGGCTCGGATCTGAGATGGACATCCGCCGTCGCGATTTCCGTCGCCGTCATGCTGGCGATCATCCTCGCCATAATGCTGTTCGTAGTGCCGAGGTTCAAGAAGCTTCAGGGATACACGGACGACGTCAATGCCGCCACCAAGGAGGGCATCGAAGGCATCCGCGTGATCCACGCCTACAACGCAGAATCGTTCCAGGAAAGCAGGTTCAAAAGAGCGAACAGGATCCTCACCGGTACGCACCTTTCAGTGACCAGAGCGCTTGCATTCCTCAGCCCGGCGATGCAGACGGTGATGAATCTGATGTCGCTGTCCATATTCTGGATAGGCGCCAGCATCATCAACGAGGCGGCCGGCATGATGAGGATAGAAGAATTCTCGTCTATGGTCGTGTTCTCCTCGTATGCTCTCCAGATAGTGGCTTCTTTCATGATGCTGACGGCGGTATTCATGATACTTCCCAGGGCACAGGTCGCCGCCCGCCGCATCGAGGAGGTCATCGATACCGAGCCGTCGATCAGGGACGGCGGCGTGGAAGCGGCTCCTGAGGGGCACGAGGGCGAAGTGGAATTCGTGGACGTGAGCTTCAGATATCCGGGAGCCAGGGAGGACGTGTTCAGCGGCATCAGCTTCTCCGCCAGGAAGGGGGAGACCGTCGCTTTCATCGGATCGACCGGGAGCGGGAAGAGCACCCTGGTGAATCTCATACCCAGATTCTACGACGCCACCGGGGGGAAGGTGATGGTCGACGGGGTGGACGTCCGCGATTATGACATAGGCGCGCTCCGCGGCAGGATCGGATACGTGCCCCAGAAATCCGTCCTGATGAGCGGCACCATCGAATCGAACGTAAACTACGGCAGCGGCTCGGAAGAACGTACCTTGGAGGATGTCAGAAAGGCAGTGGAGATTGCCCAGGCAGCCGATTTCGTCGGGAAAGCCGACGGCCAATACGGAGCCAGAGTGGCCGAGGACGGGACCAATTTCTCCGGGGGGCAGAGGCAGCGCCTTTCCATAGCCCGCGCGGTCTGCAGGAAGCCGGAGATCTACATCTTCGACGATTCCTTCTCCGCGCTGGATTACAGGACGGACAGGGATCTCAGAGCTGCCCTGAGAAAGGAAGCCGCCGGGGCCACCAAACTCATCGTCGCCCAAAGGATCGGCACCATAAAGGATGCCGACAGGATCGTCGTGCTGGACGGCGGGAAAGCCGTCGGCATCGGGAAGCACGAGGATCTGCTCAGGGACTGCCCTGTGTACCGCGAAATAGCGTCGTCGCAGCTTTCCGCAGAGGAGCTGGGAATATGAGGATCCGCGACAGAAGCCAGGCCGAGAAGCCCGACGATTTCGGGTCCGCATGGAAGAGGATATTCCGGTACATGGGAAGATACAGATACGCTTTCTATGCCGCCGTCGGGATGTCCGCGGTGGGCACCGCCATATCGCTGGCCGGCCCGAACATGATCAGCGATATCACCGATCTCATCAAGGACGGCCTCGCCCCGGGGAAATCGGTGGATCTGGATGCGGTCGCGTCTATAGGCATGAGCCTTCTGATGCTGTACGGGATCAGCGCCGCGATCCTGCTGGCTCAGAACCTCATAATGTCGACCATAACCCAGAGGACCGCGGGAAACCTCCGCGACGACATATCCGAGAAGATGAACAGGGTGCCGCTGGGATTCTTCGACGGATCCAGCTCCGGGGATCTCATGAGCCGCGTCACCAACGATGCGGACAGCATGGGCCAGTCGATGAACCAGAGCTTGGGCATGATGATCTCTTCGGTAACGCTGTTTCTGGGCTCCCTGGCCATGATGTTCCTGACCAACGTTCCGATGGCGGTGACCGCGGTCCTGTCGTCGCTGCTGGGCATCGCCATGATGGCCGCCATAGTCAAAGTGTCCCAAAAGCATTTCGAGATGCAGCAGACCAACCTCGGCCGCATGAACGGACACGTGGGCGAGACGTATTCGTCGCACATAATCGTCAAAGCCTTCGGGGGCGAGGAAAGCGCGACCGGGAAATTCGACGCGATCAACGGGGATCTGACCCGTTCGTCCTTCTACGCGATGTTCATTTCGGGGACGATGATGCCCATAACCAATTTCGTGGGCAATTTCGGATACGTCATGGTCTGCCTCGTAGGCGCGGTGCTGGTCATCGACGGCAGCGCCACTATCGGGACCATAGTCGCTTTCATGATCTACATCCGCCTTTTCACACAGCCCCTTTCGCAGATTTCCCAGGCCCTCACCAACATGCAGTCGGTGGCGGCCGGAGCGGAGAGGGTCTTCGCCTTCCTGGATGAGGAGGAGATCCCCGAGGAGCGCAGGGACGGCCCGCACATAGAGCGCGCGGTCGGGCGCGTGGAATTCAGGGACGTCCATTTCGGATACGTCCCCGGGAAGGAGATCATCAAAGGGTTCTCCGCGGAGATCGAGCCGGGCCAGAAGGTCGCCATCGTGGGGCCCACCGGGGCCGGGAAGACGACCATCGTCAACCTGCTCATGAGATTCTATGACGTGGACAGCGGCCAGATCCTCATAGACGGGATCCCCGTGAGCGAGATGACCCGCGCCAACGTCCACGAGCAGTTCTGCATGGTCCTGCAGAACTCGTGGCTCTTCGGGGATACGGTCAGGAACAACATAGCGTTCAACCGCAGGGACGTCTCCGACGAGCAGATCAGGGAGGCATGCAGGGCGGTCGGAATAGACAGATACATAATGTCGCTGCCGGACGGCTACAGCACCGTAATCGGGGCCGATACCGAGCTTTCCGCCGGCCAGAAGCAGCAGCTCGTCATTGCGAGGGCGCTCATCGACCGCTCCCCCATGCTGATATTCGACGAAGCCACGAGTTCGGTGGACACCAGAACGGAGAAGATCATCCAGGAAAGCCTGGACCGCCTCTCCAGCGGAAGGACGTCGTTCGTCATCGCCCACCGCCTCTCCACCATCAGGAACTCCGACCTTATCCTGGTCATGAAAGACGGGAACATCATAGAGCAGGGGAACCACGAGAGCCTGATGGCGCAGGGCGGGTTCTACTGCGGCCTATACAACAGCCAGTTCGAAACCGCCGGCGCAAACTGAGCCCAAACCAATCCTCTGCCTTCAATGCGCCGGAAGGCAGGGTTTCCGCATCAATCCCAGTATCTGCGCCAGCAATATGATGCAAAACGTGGGAAATGGCCGGCGAGTGCGATGGTCGCGCGGGTGGATAACCCGCATACGGACCTTTTCCTGCCGGCGGCGCAGTCTTTCATCGCCTTCGCCACTACGGCCTCTCTGGTGGCCGCGCTTCCGAAAACCTTGGGAGGGGCGTCGAAACTGGATCTGACCCCGTCGATGAACGGGGTATCCACCCATCCCGGCGACACCTCCAGCACGGAAATCCCTCTCTCTTCGACCTCGTATCTCAGGGAATCCAGATAGCTTCTGACGAAGGCTTTGGACGCGGAATAGACGCCCAGCCTGTAGGCCGCCACATAAGCGGCTTCCGAGCACAGGGCTATGATATGCGACCCGTTACCCATGAATGGGACGCACATGGAAACGAAATCCACGGTCGAGGACACGTTGACCTCTATCATGGAGCGCGTCTGCTCCTTTGGGATGGAGAAACTGTCCCCGAAGCGGCCGAGCCCGGCACAGGCTATCGCATAGCGTATGTCAGGCTTCTCTTCGCCGACTGCATCCGCCAGACGGTCTCTTTCTTTTGCGTCGGAAAGATCGGCAGGGATGATGCGACATTCCGTGCGGATGCCGGAGGCTACAGCCCCCATGGCATCCGCGCGCCTGGATATCATCCAGATCTCGTCGAGACCTTCGGAATCCAGGGCGCGGCAGAATTCGGCGCCGATCCCCGAGGATGCACCGGTGACTGCCGCGATCCTCGCCATCAGACAAGCACCGCAACCGCTGCCGTGAGAGCGACAACGACCATGATGCCGACCATGAGGAAAGCGAGCAATTTTTTCTTCTGTTCGAGCTTCATAATTATCTGCGCCGAGATTATGCTTTAGTTATAATATTTTATTGAATGTATCAACAAAAAACGGCGTCATCTGTAGCAGCATTCGGGGATGAAGCTGACGGGAGCGGCCTTCCTTCCGCGGTCCTTGGATGCCATCCTCGTCTGGACAGCATTAAACTCGTCGGGATCCAGAACGGTCTCTGCGGTATGCCGTATCAGCAGCTCCTCCCAGCGCATGAATCCGGCATAGACGGGATTGTGGAGCACGTTTCTGAGATTGTATTTGTTCCAGGGATTGCCTTTCCTGGTCAGCAGCCCCAGTCCGTTGAGCTCATAGCAGATGGAATCCACCGTCGCCCCGCCCATGTATTCGGAGAAAATGCGGCCGGCGACCGCGAGCTCTTCCGGCTCGGCGACGAGAGCGCCCTTCTCGATTGAATAGCCGAATGGGGGTGTGAACCCCATGGTTTTCTTCTTGGAATCGGATGTTCCCAAGGATTCCGCCTTCTCGCGCATGCCCATGTAGGTCCTCTCGCCGATCTGCTCGCTCTCCAGCTGGGCGATGCGCTGGATCATGTCTACGACGAACCTTCCCAGAGCGTTGGTGGTATCCAAAGACTCGGAGGACGACACGAATTTCTTCCCGTTCCTGTCGAGCTCCTCCATCATCTGCATGAAGTTCCTGCTGTTCCTGTGTATGCGGTCCATTTTGATCACGAGGATGACATCCCAGGAATCGGATTCCTCCATCATTCTGCGGTATGCGGGACGCTTCGCGCTTCTCCCCGAATACCCGTCGTCTTCGTACGTCGCTGCGACGTCCCATCCTTCGGCGATGCAATAGTCTTCCAGAAGCGATTTCTGCGCTTCCAGGGAGTATCCTTCCGCGGCCTGCTCGTCTGTGGATACCCTGACATATATCGCAGCGCGCATCGCCCGACCACCACCGGGCCGTTGACAGCCTCATATTTTTCCTCGCCGATTATGGCCTCGTGATCTCCGCGCTTGATTATGCCGTTCCAATCCGAATAACCGGCATATATGGGGTTTCTGAGGATGTTTGATACGGTCTGAGGGCTCCATTTCCCTCCTTTTTTGGTAGGAATGCCGCTGCGGGACAGGAAATCGGCGATGTCTTTCAGCGTGGATCCGCGGATCCTCATGTCGAACATCATGCGGACGGCATCCGCCTCCTCGGGGATTACCAGCATTTCCCCTCCTTCGAATGAATAGCCGTAGGGATGGGCGGAACCCAGATGCCCTTTCCCGCTTTTCGCTTTGTAAGTCATGCCGAGTTTGACCCTTTCGCCGATCTGCTCGCTCTCCAGCTGGGCGATGCGCTGCATTATGTCCATTACGAACCTTCCCATCGCGGTGGTGGTATCGAACTTGTCCTGCATCGAATTGAATTCCTTTCCGTTGGAGCGGAGGTCGTCCATCATCAGCGCGAAGTTCACGCTGTTCCTGTGTATGCGGTCCATCTTGAGGACCAGAAGGATGTCCCAGGAGCCGGATTCCTCCATCATCCTGGCGTACTCCGGACGGTCGGTGGTGCGGCCTGAATGCCCTTCGTCCCTGTAGATCCCGGCCACTTCCCATCCGCGGACTCTGCAGTAGGCCTCCATCCTTTTCACTTGGGCGTCCAGGGAGAAGCCTTCCCTTGCCTGGTCTTCTGTCGAGACCCTTGCATACAATGCCGCGCGCATGACATCCCTCGGGCGGCCGGACGGGAATGGTTCCGCGGGCGCCTTCCCGCAGTAATCGGCGGAATTCTAAATAAAATCTTAGAGACCATGCTTAAATCGGCCGTTCCATAGGGATAGCCCGGATTCTCCGCGCAGAACGGCGCTTCCCGAGGCGTCTGGCCCGGGATCAAAGGAATGCAGGGTACGGCCGTTTCTGGGCCGGCCCTGCGGTTTCGGTATCGGCCTCAGGCGCCGCTTCCGCGCTTCCTGAGGATGAGGAAGGCAGCCAGCGCCACGAGGACCAGGGCTATTATTGCTATCGCGATGTAGAGCATCGTGCTGTCGCCGGAAGAGAGGGATTTGCCCTGCACATTGTATGCGGCGATGCTCCCCGAAGTCTTTTCCGCGGAGACGTCATAGTATCCGGCTTCGTTCTTGACGAGATATGCGGCAGGTTCGGTGTCGGAGATTTTGCTGTATTTGACGTCCGTGCCGCCGATGACGGTCTCGGCATCGGCAAGATACAGGGATCCGGTTCCGGATTCGTCGTACTTGTATTCGTAAGAGCTTCCCTTGATCATGCTGCTGCTGTCGGCTTTGGCGACGACGTCGGCGAACTCCGTCATGGAGCAGCTCCCGCGGTCGGAGATTCTGTAAGAATCTATCTTCATCGAGTTCCCCGAAGACGCAGAGAGATCGACGGCCGAGAAATCTGCCAGAAACGCCACGTCCGAGTCGAAGCTGGCATCGGCCATGGCTATCTTCTCGGCGTAAGCGGTCCTGCCCGTTCCGGTGGACCAGGAGTTCCTTTCGACGTCGGCTTTGACGGACAGTTTCATCTCCGCGGCGTCGGAAAGCCTGCTGGGATCCGTGAAATCGTCGGCGTAGGCGTCCACCATGAAGGTCTTGACGTCCACTTTCATGTTCTTCGTGATGATTTCGCCGCCGTTGATGCCTTTGGAATCTGAGGTGAGGACCTTAGTGTATAGGACTGCTGAGCCGGAGAAAGACGGGGAGACTGTTCCGGCGAGTCTGATCTTTTCGGTGGGCCTGTCGGCGGCGATCTTTATGTCGAGGGACGACTGGAAATTCTTCCTGTCATTTCCGGTCAATGACAGTTTGGTCTCTTTGTAGTTGATTCCTTCGACCCCTTCGGCTGAGAACAGGTCCAGCGTTCCGACGCTGATGTCCCCTTTTATGGTGGCTCCGTTCAGATAATCAAGGATTGCGGCCTTGTAGTCTGCATCGACATGCGGGATGCGGTCTCCGTATCCCCTGTCATTCCCGTCGATCCTGACGAACTTGAGGATGCTGAAGACGTTCTTTCCGTTGGTGGACAGGCTTTCGCTGAATCCGGTGAGTTTCAGCGTCTCTTTGGCGTTCTTGCCTTCGGCCTGCAGGTCCAGCTTGGAAAGGGATCCCTTGAACGAGGTTCCTGTGCTGCTGACATCTGTGCGCAATTCGAATCCTGAGGCGTCGAATGCTATGTTTCTGGCTATGCCGTCGGCGGCGACCGGTCCGCTGGCCTTCACAATTCCGGCCTGGATGCTGGATGTCCCGGAGATGGAGGCATCGGAATCGGTAAGGGCATCCATGACGGCCTGAGGGCCGTTGAGGATGTTGGATACGACGATGTCGATGATCTTATCCCCTCTGCTGGAGAATTCGAATTTTAGGTCCTGGAATTCGGCGCTCTGTCCGGATGCTCCGGCTGCGGAGCCCGCATTCCTGACGATCAGGCTGCCGGCGCTTCCGGTGATCTCCGCTTTCGAGAGGGATATGCTGGCGTTCAGGGAGAGGTTACTGCAGTTTATGTTGCCCTCGCCTGAGCCGATGCTCATCCCGAGCTTCAGGCCCTTGCTCGCCTGGCTGGAAACCAGGGTGATGCTGGCATCGGAGATGGTCGTTCCCTTGCCAGAAGCCTTGGCGATCTTGATGGAGGCGTCTGCGTCAGGATACACCATATTGCCGTAAAGGTAGTCGACGATCTTGGCCGCGTAGTTCTTATCCAAGACCAGCCCGTCGAGGTTGTTCTTGAGGCTCCTGTAGAATCCGTCAAGGTTGTAGCTGATTTTCGCTTCGGCGGCCGGGGAGCCGCTGCCGGAATAGATTCTGTACTCGCTGGAATCGGCGATGCTCATGTATCCGTCGACATAGACGCTGATGTTTACGGAGCCTTTCAGACCTTTGGAAGGGTCGAACGTCCCGGAGGCTGGGTCATAGAACCCGGTGTTCTCTTCCTTCGCATCGATGGTGACGGATTTGTCGGTGAATAATTTGCAGCCGCCCTGCATGTATATGCCTGAAATGAAGACTTTATCGGCGAGGAGCTTGAAGTTGGTGCCGTCTTTGTTGACGATCTTCACGTTCCCGTCTATGAAGAGATTATCCACGGCAAGAACGGAGGAGTTGGAGAAATTCAGGACAGCACCGTTCTTGAGGACGAGATCGGCGAACGCCCCGCTTCTGCTGACGTCGTAGCTGCTGGATATCACTTTTGCGTAACTGGACGGTTCTTCGACCAGGATCGCGGAGATAAGACTGAAAGCGGACGAGAGCGTCTCGTCCACATCCAATGTCTCCTCCCCGCTGCCTGCCGCATCGGCCGTGTCGGAGCAGACGGCCGCGGCAGAAAGCACGAAGATGGCGGCGGCGATCGCCGCTATCCATTTGGAATTGCTGTCGTTCATGATGCTTGTCATAAATACACCATTAGAGTGGTGGATTATCATCGGATGGAGGATATAAAATATGTTTCGAATGAAACCAATGGAGAATATGATGCGTGACGGTTTTTTGGCACTCGCATCTGGGTCCCGGCAGATGCATCGGAATCTGTTCTGATGGATGGAAGAAAAGATGCGGGAGCCCGGACGGCCCCCTTCAGAGTTTTATGAAGATATAAGCGATTGCCGCCAGATGTATCAGGAGGAAGACATAGACAAGCTTGAACTTCGCTTTTTTGGTCTTATGCCTGGCCATCTGCATCCCCGCGGCGGCGCCGAAGGGCCCGACCAATGCCCATGCCAGAAGCACGGATTCTTTGGTCCTCCATTTCCCGCTTTTGGCTTTGTGTTTGTCCGAAACGTACATCCCCAGCGCGACGATGTTTATGATGACATAAACAGCCGCAATCAGCATCAATGTGGTCTGGCTCATAATCTCTCGATGAAATCGTCGACCGACTTCGGGAAGCCCTTGTCATTCATCTCCGGCTCTTTCTTGTTGAAGAAAACCGCGTCCGGAATGCCCAGCGTTTTGGATACCGCCGAGCACTGTCTGCTCCCTTTCTCGTCGTTGTACATGCAGCATATGAAAAGCTTCACGTCCTTTCCATTAAGCTGCCCTCTGTTCTTGCCGATGAATTCCGCGACCTGCTTGTAAGGCTTTCCGGCATGTATTCCGGTCCCGAAGACCACCGTCTGATACATGCTCAGATCGATCTCCGTGATGTCTTTGAGGTCGTAGCTGTCGCCGTCGGAATTCTTGGCGATGTATTTCGCCACCCTTTCGGTGTTCTTAGTGAACCCTGAGGCGTATAAGACCGCCGTCTTGACCATACTATCCCTTCTTTGAGCGCAGGATGCCGCAGCTTCCGCGTCGCATCCCTTTGGATGGCGTATCGTTCCGATGATATAAAATCGGTCGCAAAATGTTATTTAATATCATGTATGATACTGTATCATGAACGACAAGGCCCCCGGATACTGCCCGGTCAATGCCGCCATGTCTGTGATCGAGGGAAGATGGAAGCCAACCATACTTTGCATGCTTTCCAGGAACGGAGGCATGAGGTTCTCGGAGCTCCAGAGGAGGATAGGGGGCATAACATCCAGGATGCTTTCGAAGCAGCTCAAAGAGCTGGAATCCGACGGAATGGTCGGGAGGTCTGTGTCGCCGTCCGGGAAACTGAAGGTGACATACTCCATAACAGCGAAAGGGGAATCCATATGCCCAATCCTGATCGAGCTTTCCAAATGGGGCGTCGAGCATCAGATGGCGGAAGTCATCGTCCCGGAACCCGAAGCTTCTCCGAAGAATCCGGGCAGACCTATTTGAATTAAGTTAACGTTCATTGAACGTTACCATGGCATACGAAGTAAAGATCATCGATCCGGACCGCTCATCAGAGCTGCGCAGAAAAGCGCTTGCAACAAACTGCTACAGCTCCAAAGCGGACATCAACGGGATCTGCGTCGAGCTTTTCACCCCTAACAAGAAATACGCCGAGATGTGGACCGACAATTTCTACCACATGTCCGACCGCGTCCGCGCCCATGCCAGGATTTTCTGCATGACGGATCCGGAAACCGATCTGCACGTCGAATACGACTATGTGAATTCGGTCGCTTTCCTATTCAATTTCGACTATTACGGGTGGGTCAAGAGCATCGCTCTCGGGCTCGCGGGGAACATCCTGGAGGAGCAGGGCATATTCGCCGTCCACGGGGCCGCCCTGGACATGGACGGCATCGGGGTGACTCTCATCGCCCCGTCGAAGACCGGCAAGACCACACAGTCCTGGGGGCTTCTGAGGAAGGACAACACATATCTCATCACCGACGACTGGTATTTCGTCGAATTCGGCAGCGGACGCCCGACCGCAACCGGTTCCGAAAAGAACTGCTATATAGACGCCGACATCGGAGACGTCTGGGAGGAATACAGGCCTCTCGTCAGCAGCGTGGAGTTCGACAACAAAGGCCGCGGGATCGGGAACGTCAGATGGGTTGCCGGAGAGGGTTCCGTGATCGACAGGACGTCCATGAGGTTCGTCCTCCTCCTGAAGAGAGATGCCAGCGACCCGTCCATCATCAGAAAGATGGGGACCGGCGAAGCCTTGGAGTATCTGTCTTCCAACGATTTCTGCAATCCACATCAGCTCGTCAGGGACCCGAGGAGGGTGAAGATGCGCACGGAATTCTTCAGGAGATACCTGTCCCACTGCACCGTTCTTATGGTCAACACCACTTGTCCGGCGGAGGAAACCCAGAGACGCATCAGAGAGGCTCTGGATTCATTCTGAGTATCTGTGCGGGATGCCGGCGCGTCCGATGGAGATGCTGTCTTCGGCCACGTCGCATCCGCACACCATTATTTTCACTCCGTTCCTCTCGGCTATCTCCATCTCTTCGCCGAACTCCCTGTGCGTAGCGTAGTTCGGGACGAATTCCTTCATCCCGCCCATCTGGACAACAAGGGCGAGGCATGCTTCGTACCCGTCTTCGACGCACTTCACAAGTCCTTTCAGATGTTTCACCCCTCTTTCGGTGGGAGCATCCGGGAACATGCAGATGCCTTCCTTCTCAAGCGTCACGCCTTTCACTTCGATGAAGATCTTCCTGTCTCCGGATTCAACGTAAAAATCGAATCTCGAATCCCCGCGGGTACGTTCCGGGAACACTTTCGGATTCTTTCCGAAGAGATCCGAAGATCTGATGTATTCGCCGAAGACTTTGTTAGGGGCCTGGGAGTCGATGTTTATGAGCAGATCGCCTTTGTAAGCGGCTATGAGGTCATATGCCGTCTTTCTGGACGGGCTGGAAGACTTTTCCAGTATGATTCTAGCGCCCTCCGCGAGTATCTCCCTACATCTGCCGGTGTTCTTCACATGGGACATTATGATTGGGCCGTAGGGGACCCCTTCCGGATCGGTCAGACGCACTTTCGCCACGAAACGGTTGGGACGCTCTATGAAAATGCCTTTGACTGTGCTGCTGTATTTCATGTATATCATACACTCATCAGGTTCATTCGAGCGAGCTTTATCTGGGACGCAGTCCGGCACCGAGCATCCGGCCGCCGCTCTCGAACAGCGCCAGACCTCTGAACTCCAGGCGCATCTCGAAATCTTCCAAACTTAAGACCTGTACCGTCTGATTTAGACCTTTGGTGAGCTAGAGTCCCTCGCCCCCTTGATTATTCCGGGCGAGATACCCTTATTCGCCGCTATCGACTTCTCCTTCTGTATGTCGATTATGTCCATCATGATGAAACTGCCCATAAATGCGGCCACTACGGAGGAAAGCACACCGACGAAGCAGTTTGACGGCGGAACCGGAGCCCCGCCATTTCTGGCATGCCCCTTCGTCAGATGTAGTAGTAATACAGGGTTGTGTCCTCGGTTATGGGCCCGAAGACCACTTCGGAGTTCGCATCGTCGATGACGTAGATCTGAAGCATGCCGACGTCGTATTCGGCGGAGTGGTACTCGCCGTCTATGCCGTCCATGGAGATCACGATGCTCTTCCCTATGTCAATCCGTAGGCCTGGATCACCTGGTCAAAGCGCTCGCCGTAAGCGACGGTCAGCACGTTGCCGTCGGCCGACACTTGGGTCCCGTACGGGCCGTGAAGCTCTTCCCGCTGACAGACCCGTATCTGGCTACGTTCTTGGTTACGGTGACGGTGAATTCCTTGGGGATCTCCCTGAACTCGGCGGTGTAAAATGCGTCGAAATAGGCCGCAGCGACATCCGGGACCCATCCCGCGAACTCATAAGAGAACGTGTCGGTCGGCTCCTTTTCCAGTCCTTCGTGCATCGGCATCCTGCCCTTCATCACAAACGTCGTGTCGGCGAGGACCCCGGCGCCGTCCAGCCAGGAGATCTCGAAGGACTCGTACAGAATACCGTCCCCGGATCCGGTGAAGATCCTTCCCGCAAGCGAAGCGGCATCGGCAGACAGCTCCATGTCCCCGCTGTAGAATGACACCGGGAAGGCGTCCCTTCCTACGCTCTGCAGGGAATTGGAGAACCTGATGTAGGCCAGCGAGCCGATGCTATCAAAGGCCTGGACTCCTGCGGATTCCGCGGAGAGCAAGCTCACCTCCTTCAGGCTTCCGCAGTCATAGAAGGCATAGGCCCCAACAGACCCCACGGCCCATTCGGACCCGCCGTAGTTCATAGTTCCGCCAATCCGGACGGGGCTGTTCTCGTACCCGATTATCTCTACGTATTGATTGTATGCGTTGGTTACTTTGTAGCTGATATCATCGACGACAATTAATCGCCGTTCGAAATCGCCTCGGCGTCATCCGCGGCGGACACGGCCGCCAGGGCGAGCGGCGCCAGGGCCATCATGGCGGCGGCCCGGACGCCGGCCGCCCACATTCCTGAGATGCATTTCATGGGTGCCCCTCGCGTTGCGTTATATTAACAAGGGTGCAGGGCGGCGTAATCCGTCAGGCTGCCGCATGGCCTTCCGGAGTTCCCCCCGACGTTTCCCAGGGCCTACATGTGAAGATACCCTCCCTGCCGTATCCCCGACGGGAGGCTAATATTTATTTCCCGCATCGCAACACGCCCTTCCGCCGGTTCTGGACGCCACCACCGAAAGGCATCTCCCCCTCGTTTCTCCGACCGCCCGCTTCGCCGGGGTATCGTCTGCCTACTCCGGCTATGACATAGGGTTGGCCAACCAATTCAAATGGGCTCACCTTTAATCTCATGCCGGAAGGTGCTATGCGATGCGATCCATGAGATGGCCGGGCATAGCCCCGATCTGCCTTCATTCTTTCCCAGAACCAGCAGAATGACTCCCTTTGACGATCTCCGCCCCTTCCGGGACCCAGCCCATCCATTCTATCCTGTCTCCTTCGACGTATATGGTCCTGAGGCTTTCGCAGCCTTCGAACGCATCCTCCGACACAAAATAGACTTCAGAAGGAATGTTGACGCTCTCCAGACCGCTGCAGCGCTGGAATGCTTTCTCCCATATCGCCAGGACCGTACCCGGAAGCCTCACCTCCCTGAGCTTCGGACAGTCCAAAAAAGCGGAATTGTTGACATCGCGGATGCCCTCCGGAATCGAGACCTTTTCAAGGGACCCGCATCCTCCGAGAACGGCATATTCCAGCTGATCGAATCCCGGGGGAATGTCGAAGACTTTCAGGCTGGAGCAATTGGCGAAGATTCCGGCCCCAAGGATTCCAGCCTGTCCGGGAGAGCGACATCCTCCAGCGAATAGCAGCAGAAGAACGCGTACATAGGTATGCTTCTGACCCCCCGCGGAATGCGGATGGTTCTGAGGCTCTCGCACCATTCGAAGGCTCCGCTGCCTATCTCCCTGAGGCCGCCGGGCAGAGCTATGCTCTCCAAGCCCCGGCAATATGCGAATGCATCCGGCGCGATGCGCTCCACCGCATCCGGGACGGAATACGAGCTTCCGGCTTTCCTCTGGGGATATTGGATCAGCGTTTTCATATCCCTGGAGAACAGCACGCCGTCAACCGAACGGTACGCCGGATTCCCGGGATCCACGGAGAACTCCTCCAGGACCCCCTCGTCCCCCACGAAGAAAGCGTTCTCGGACAGATCGGCCAATGTCGAGGGGATCTCGAAGCGTTTTATCAGAGGGCAGTCCTGGAAGACGAAACTTCCTGCCGACTCCACGCCCTCCGGGATCCTGACCTCCTCCAGCGCGGAGCATCCGCTGAAAGCGCCGTCCCTGATATGCCTCACCTTTCCGCCGAGCTCCAGAACCCTCATCCCGCGGCCGCGGTATTCTCCGCTCCGGACCGTCTTCCTGTCTACTTTCATGCCCGTGGGATGGCTGAGCCTTTATTTCAGGCATTATGGCCTCATTCTGCCGGATGAAACCGTGCCGGAGCCGGCAGCTTTCCGCGTAACGGGACATATTTTTTAATCAGCGCTACGATTCGCTTCGCATGGATCAGTCCCTGATGGAATTGGTATTCATACTCGACAGAAGCGGAAGCATGAGCGGCAAGGAGAGCGATACCATCGGCGGCTTCAACTCTCTGATCGAGAAGCAGAAAAAGGAAGAAGGCGACGCTCTGGTCACCGTAGTCCTCTTCGACGACCAGTACGAGCTTCTCTACGACAGGATTTCTCTCAAGGAAATCCCCGAGATGACGACCAAAGAGTACTACGTAAGAGGATCCACCGCGCTCCTGGATTCCGTCGGAAAGACCATAAACAGCATCAAATCGAAGCAGGACGGGACCGACGAGGCTTCGAAGCCCGGAAAGACCATGTTCGTGATAATAACGGACGGCTACGAGAACGCCAGCCGCGAATACAGGCGCAGCACCATAAAGAATCTGATAGAAACCCGCAAGAAAGAGAACGACTGGGAGTTCCTGTTCATAGGGGCCAACATAGATTCTGTCACCGAAGCTGAGTCCCTCGGAATAGATGCCTCCCGCGCGGCCAACTTCAGAACGGATGCGGCAGGCGCCAGCTCCATGTTCGCGGCCGTCGGGAATGTGGTGGCTGAAGTCAGAAGAAGCAAGGACAAGACCAGCGAATCCATATCGGACGACTGGAGCAAGGACATCAAATCCTGATCTGAACCGGCCCCGGGAATCCCAGGGCCGCCCTTCTCTTTTATCAGAGCCCGGGAATCCCGGCAAAATAAGATGGCGGGCCTCGACGGCCCGAGTTTCACATGATCTTCTTTCCTTCGCCGAAAGCCTGCCCGACGATCCCTCCGAAAGAGTGATACTTCTTGTTGGCGCCGTCGTATGTTATCGGCCTGAGCTTCCTGGGGTCGATCTTTCCGTCTGTCAGGACGCTTTCGTCGGCGCAGACGTTGGCTATCCTGCCCAGAAGCATGCAGGTCTTCTCGTCGTAGCTTATGAGCTCGCATTCCAGGGCCATCGGAAGCTCCTTTATCAGCGGGGCATCGACCTTGGAGCTTCTCTCCGCATGGAACCCTGATCTCGCGAACTTGTCCGGGACGTCATTGGCGGACACTATCCCCACGTAATCGCATTCTGCGACGCGGTCTTCAGTGGCCATGCTGACAGTGAAGGCTTTCTTCGCGAGTATGTTCTTGGTGGTCTTGTGGGCGGGATCCAGGCAGATCATTATCCTGTCCTCCTCGGCGATGCCTCCCCATGCCGCATTCATGGCATTGGGGACGCCGTCCTCCCCGTAGGTTGCGATTATGAAAACCGGCATCGGATATACGCAAGGCTTGGAGCCGAAATCTTTCCTCATATCGATCGGAACAGGCACGGCCTCGCGGATATATCATTTCTGCCTCGGACTCCGGACGGCTGGATCCTGGGGTGCAAACTTATCTATCATCCGCCCTATTGAGGCGCGATGTCGCTATTCATCCACAACACGCTGACCAATTCCAAAGAAGAATTCGTTTCCATAGAGCCGGGGAAGGTCCGCATGTACGTCTGCGGAGTCACCGTGTACGATGACATCCACATGGGCCATGCGAGGAGCATGATCGTGTTCGATACCGTGGCCCGCTACCTCAGATATCTCGGGTACCAGGTCACCCACGTCACCAACTTCACCGACGTGGACGACAAGATCATCAGAAGGGCGGCCGAAAGAGGGATGGAACCTCTGGAGCTCTCCGCGGAATACATAAGGAAATACTTCGAGGACGCGGAGAAGCTCGGGATAAACAGGGCGGACATCTATCCCAAAGCGAGCGAATGCATCGGGGACATCATAGACATGGTCCGGAAGATCATCGACAGCGGCTACGGATACGCCACCGAGGACGGGAGCGTCTATTTCTCGGTCCGCAAGGTCAAGGATTACGGGAAGCTCAGCAAAAGGAACCTGGACGACATGCAGCAGTCCGAAAGGGTGAAATCCGGCCTCAAAAAGCTCGACGAGAGCAAAATCGACCCCATGGATTTTGCGATCTGGAAGGCTGCGAAGCCCGGGGAATGCTCCTGGGACTCCCCCTGGGGCCCCGGACGGCCCGGATGGCACATAGAATGCTCGGCGATGATCGGCAGATACCTCGGCGACCAGATAGACATCCACGGAGGAGGGAACGATCTGGTCTTCCCCCACCACGAGAACGAGATCCTGCAGTCGGAGGCCGTGACCGGGAAGCCTCTGGCCAACTATTGGATGCACAACGGCATGCTCATAGTCAGAGGCCAGGGGATGAGCGAAGCCGAGAAGATGTCCAAGTCCAAAGGCAATTTCTTCACCGTCAAGGACGTCTCCAAGAAATTCGACGCCCAGAGCATAAGGTTCTACTTCCTGAACGCCCACTATATGAGCGAGCTGGAATACAGCGAGGACATACTGAACGAATCGAAGTCGGCGCTGTCCAGGCTCATAAACAATTATGCCGGACTCGCGGACTGCGCCAGGAACGGCCCGGAAGGGGATGCGGAGAGCGACGACTGCTGCGACCTGATCGAATCCTACAGGAAAGCGTTCAGGGACGCCATGGACGACGACTTCAACACCCGCGCCGCCATAGAGGTCATGTTCCAGATGGCCAGGGCGACGAACAAGGCCATGGGCGAGAAGACCCTGTCCAGGAAAGCCGCTGAAAGGCACCTGAAGCTCATAGGCGAGTTCAACGGCATACTGAACATCATCCCGGAGCCCAAGGAAGCGGACGACGGCACCGTGGATTCGCTGATATCCATACTCATCGATCTCCGCGGGGAGATGCGCAGGAACAAGATGTACCAGTACGCGGACATGATCCGCGACAGGCTAAAGGAAGCCGGAATCCAGCTGGAAGACTCCGCTGACGGGGTCAGATGGAAGAGGAACTGATCCGATCCCCTTCATGAAACGTTTTGCGGCGGCCCGGAACTGATGCCGGGGCCGCCGGTCATTTCTTGAACAGGCTTCTGAAGATGCCTTTGCCGATCTCCCTTCCGGCAGTCGTCGCGGCCCTGTTGAGGGCTTTCTCTGCGGCCTTGGTCGCCGAGCTCTTGGACGAGCTGCTTCTGGCTGATGCGGTACCGGATGATTTGGGCGCGGCTTTGGCCTTGGATTCGGCGGCTTTCGCTTCCTCCTTCTTCCTCTCCTCGTCCAGCTTCTGCATCGTCTCGTAAGCCGACTGCCTCTCTATGCGCTCCCTGTACTTGGATTCGAAGCGGGACGATTTTATGATGCCCTCATACTCCGCCGGGCTCAGAGGGTTCAGGCTGCTCTGCGGAGGAAGGACGAATGCCCTCTCGACTATCGTAGGGATGCCTTTCTCGTCCAGGCAGGACACCAGCGCCTCTCCCACGCCCAGCTCGGTTATGGCGGTCTCCGTCTTGAATTTCTCATTGGTGCGGAAGGATGACGCCGCCGCCCTCACGGATTTCTGCTCTGCCGGCGTGTAAGCGCGGAGAGCATGCTGGATGCGGTTGCTCAGCTGGGCCAGGACGCTGTCCGGGATGTCGGACGGGCTCTGTGAGACGAAATAAATCCCGACTCCCTTGGATCTTATGAGCTTGACCATCTGCTCTATGTTCTGGATGACGGGCTTGGGCGCGTCGGAGAACAGCATGTGGGCTTCGTCGAAGAAGAAAACGAGCTTCGGCTTCTCCGGATCTCCGGCTTCCGGAAGCTTCTCGAAAAGCTCCTGGATCAGCCACATCATGAAGGTGCTGTATAGTTTCGGGCTCCTCGAAAGCTTCTCGGAGTTAAGCACGTTCAGCACGCCCTTTCCGTTCTCGTCGGTCCGTATCCAGTCGAATATGTCAAGAGCCGGCTCCCCGAAGAAGAAATCTCCGCCCTCGTCCTCGAGCGTGCGGACGGACCTCTGTATGGCCCCCAGTGTCTGGGACGACATGTTCCCGTACTCGGCGATGTAATCGTTGCGGTTCAGCGCGATGTGCTGCAAAACGGAGATGAGATCCTTGGAATCTATGAGATCCCAGCCCTTGTCTTTGCAGATCCTGAAGATCATGGCGAGGACGTCGCTCTGGACGCCGGTCAGATCCATCAGGCGGGACAGAAGCGATGCTCCGAGGGACAAGACCGTGGTCCTCACGGGATGCCCGCAATCCCCGTATACGTCCCAGAAGACAGTAGGGAAACCTTTGAATTCGAATGCTTCGGCGCCGAGCTTCTCCGCGCGCCCGCGCATCTTGGCCGTGTCCTCGCCGGCGTTGCATACGCCGCCCACGTCACCTTTCATATCGCTGAAGAACACTGGCACGCCAGCGTCGCTGAACGATTCGGCCAGAACCCTCATTGTCACGGTCTTCCCGGTTCCGCTGGCGCCCGTTATCAGTCCGTGCCTGTTGGCCATACGGGGAAGCAGATATACCCTCTCGTCGCCCTTGGCGATCCAGATCTTTCCATCCGAATACATATTTAACACCGCCGGCACTGCCGGGCCATGTTTGTAATCGCTTACTGATAGATAATGGGTTGTCCGATCAGGGATCCAACGCCCAATTCTGGCTGTAAGACTATAGTGTAATTACTATCAGACTATAGTGCTGATAATCAGAAGACACGTAGCACTGCAGTGCTCGACAGCAAATGATTTACCTACAAAAATGGATGGTTATTCATCATGTCAGAGATAAGAGACCACCACGTGATGGAAGTCCTCGGATTGGCCGTCGTCACCGTAGAAAACGGAAATATAGTCGATATACAGCCCCCTAAACTGAAATTCTGCCCCCTGTTCAACAAGATACTGGGGATAGAGAAGATAGACACCGAAGCCGTCCGCAAAAACATAGAGTTCCGCATCAAGGATTTCGGGCTGTTCACAGAGAACCGCGTCACCCGCGCCGGCGATTACGTGACGTTCGGAGTGTCGGAGATCCTTTCCACGGCGCTGTCTAAAAAACAGATCCAGGCTTCGGTCGTAGTCGGAGACGGCGCGGGAAGCTTCATCAGCGAGGACCCCGAAATAATCCAGGGGATGTGCGGAAGGATATCCGGGATAGTCGAGACCAGCCCCATAAAGAAAGTCATCGCTGACATAGGCCCGGAAAATGTCTTGGATCCGGAAAACGCGAAGATAGATCAGAGAGCATGCGCAGAGAAGGCGGCAGCCCGCGGATACGATAGGTTCTCCGTCACCGTGACCAATGCGGACGATGCCAGATACATCAGAGAGAAATACGGCGAAAGGGCGATCATCATTGCCGTCCACACCTCCGGCACCAGCAGATGCGATGCGAAAGCCCTATTCGACAATTGCGATTTCATAACTGCATGCGCATCGGGGCCGATAAGAGAGGAGGCGCTGTCCAGAAAGGACGAGATAGTGATCGCAGGAAACAAGGTGGAAATCTTTGCCGTCACCGACATCGGAAAGGAGCTGGTCATCGGCAAATTGCGCTCGATAGGCAAAGAGCCCTGGAACGGAAGCCCGGAATGGGTCAACCCGGATCCTCTGCTGCGATCGCGACGCGCCGGAGATCTTTCTCCTGGCCTCCTCGAGAAGCTCGCAGGATTTGCATCTGTTCCCCACGGTAGGCTCCCCGCATGCGCACAGCCTGAGATTGGACGGCGGAAGCTCCCTGTACAGCATCGGGCGCAGCGCGTCGTACGAGGAGAGGATGCTGAATTTGGAGCCCGGGGAACGCTCCTCGAGATCGTCGACGATGTCGCGGTACTGGTTCCTCAGAGCCTCCTTCCAATACGGGCATTCGCCGTCCCAGAACTCCAGCCCGGAGACCAGAGCGTAAAGGAGGGTCTCCTTCTCCGGAATCGTCCTCAGAGGGAGGAACCTGGGTATCAGCCCGGGCTGAACCTTCTCATGCGGGCCGAGGCGGGCCAGCCTTTCGACGTCGCCGCGGACGAAATTCATCATGACCGACTGGGCCATGTCGTCGAGATTGTGGCCGGTAGCCAGATATTTCGCGCCTATCTTCCTGGCCTCGTCGTTCATCAGACGGCGCCTGAACACCCCGCAGTATGTGCACGGGCTGCTCTCCCCCGACAGCGGGGCGATCCCGTCCATAGTCACCCCCAGCTCTGAAAATGACCTCAGATGGAACGCTATCCCGTTGGATCCGCAGTATCTGCGGACGATATCCACGCTCGGAGGGCGGTATCCCTCTATCCCCTCGTCGATCGTGATGGCGTGGACTTCAATACCGTTCCTGGGCCCGAACACCGACGACACCATCGACAGGGCCAGCATGCTGTCCTTGCCTCCGGAGACCGCCACGGCTATTCTGTCCCCGGCATGGACATGGATCTGCTTCCTGATCTCCTTCTTCACCCTTCTGTCGACGTAGCGCATGAAATGCCTGCCGCAGAGGTGCGTTCCGTTGTATCTGATGAACGTGACGGCGTCCCCGCCGCATATGTCGCACTTCATTCCGAAGCCTTCTCGAGCAGGCTCTCGACCTTCTCGGCCAGGACCTTCGACGGCACCCCCGGAAGGGATATCCTAGTGGTCCTGCCGCTTGCCTCGTTCACCACCGCGGTCTTGATCACGCCCAGCTTCTCGATGTCCTGGATGTAGGTCCAGAACTGGGTGTGCTTCCTGGGGGTCTCCCCGTACTCCTCGCAGACCACGGCATAGGTCTTCTCCGCGGACGTTATGCTTATCGACGGCTGCTTCCTGATAGCCCTGGAGACGGCCAGCAGAGCCAGCATCCTGCTTCTGTCCAAGGTCTTGAGCTTGGATTCGGACACGGTGCTGTATATCATCGCCTTCGCGCCGCGCACGTGCTCCGCGTCGATCTCGTCCGCGCCTTCGCTCTCGGCCATGTTCGCCGCCCTGTCCAGCAGCTCTATGGCCATCCTGGCGTCGCCGTATTCCGAGGCGGAGTCCGCGATCATATCTATGGGCTCCTCGCCTATCCTCCCCGGCAGTATCCCGGCGTTCGCCCTCTGGAGGACTATCTCCCTCAGCTCCGGCATGTCGTATTTGTCGAATACGACGGAATTCGCCCTGCGGAACGAAGAGAAAGAAGCTTCGTCCAGAAGGTCGAACAGCGGCTCCTGGGATATCATGACCAGAGATACCGAGCGCCCGATGTCCGGGCCGCCCTCCGTGAAGCGGGAGATCTGGTAGACAAGATCCATGGAGTTCTTCTTCAGGAGGATGTCGACCTCGTCCAGGACTATCACGATATCCTTGCCCTCGCCCGAAATCTGCTGCCTCAGGGCCCTCCACATCTGGTCCGGCGAGAATCCTCTGTCGGGGAATCCCCTGTCGAAATGCTGTACCATATGGAGCAGCACGGCGGCCTCGGAGTTTCTGGCCCTGCAGTTCACGAAAACGACCTCGATGGGGGAGCCTTCCTTGGAGCAGTGCTCGGCCAGCTCCCTGCAGAAGCACTTCGCGGCGGCCGTCTTCCCGGTTCCCACCGGGCCCATGAGGACTGCCGTGCAGGATCTTCCGTATTCCGCCAGGGGACGGAACAGGAGCTCCATAGCCTTCAGCTGCTCGTCCCTGCCGATGAGCTTCGGCGGGACGTAATCGTAATCGAAGACCTTCGGATCGCGTATTATGCGGGAGCCTCTCTCGAACATCTCAATTCCTGCTGTGGCGGGTGAATCCGGAGCACGGGATGACCTCGATGCCTTCCCTCTCCCAGATGTCGCATATGAGATTGACCCCGAGCGAATCGGAGGACATATGGCCGGAAATCACGAGATTGATGCCGCATCTCCTTGCCTCGTCGAAATGGCTGTCCGGGAAGTGCATCCCCACGACGGTCCCGACGCCGGCCCAGGCCAGCTTCTCATAGATCTCCTTGGGCGAGGATGTGCCGCCGTTCATCTTGCAGATGACCTTCCCGCAGCGGGAGTCGGGGCTTCCCACCATTATCTTCGGAGGGGAATTATATCTCGCCGCGTCGCGGTATTCCGGCTCGGAATAGAGGGCATCGATGATTTCGGAAAGCCTGTACGGATTGGCCTTTTCGAAGAGATCCGTGAGATAGCTCTGGACCATGTTGTCGGCCGGGCAATGGACGTTGAAAAGCGGGATGCCGAGGATCCTGGCCGCGTCCGCGCCTTGGTTGTAGTTGGATCCCATCACGCCTCTCAGAACCTCCTCGGTCCTAGGCGCGATGACGCTCTCGGCGATATTGATCGGGACCCCGGCATTGTGGTATAGATCGGCCTGGAGGCTGACGACCTCCGGAAAACAGGTGCGGGCCGTACCAATGGGATGGTGGGCGGCGACCGCGGAAACCGTTCTCCCTTTCTCTCTGAGCCTGTCGGCCAGCAGAATCTCCGCCGGACCTATGTCGATGCCCCACATTATGGCTTCCGCCTCCAGATCTCTGGCTTCCTCGGCCATGACCGAGAAGCGGGAATCGGCGTAGGGATTCCAGAGGCGCTCGGGATCGAACAGATCCTTCCTCCCCTCGGGAAGACGGTCGTACGCCTCCTTCTCCTTGGACAGCGCCCTGCGGATCTCGGCCTGAGGGCGCGGGTCCTTGGAAATCCCGGCTTCAATGGCCGTTCTGTAGGCATCGTAAATCTTCATGCGCAGGGTATCGGAAATAAGGCAATTAAAAATATCCGAGTCCCAGCGGATATCTATTAAATATCGCTCAGGCATGGCATAACCGGGATGCGTAGCGGTAAGACCCGTTCCTTATGCATGGAGACACCCGAGCTCCTTCGATTCGAACTTGGACAGGCCCGCGTCAGGCGCAATTGCCTGCGCATCCTTCATCTTCTGCCGATCTCGCGACGGATCAGCCAGCCCAGAAGCATCCCGGCGCCCGTCCCCGACACGATCCCGGTCAGGAATCTCGTCCTCGGGAGGTCCCCGAAATAAGGTTCTGCGGCCCACTCAGCTATTGTGAAGCATACCATTGCCGCGGCTATGGCGATATGCTTCCGCCCGAACTTTCCGTCCAGAGGGATGTATGCGAGGCATCCGAGCGCGAAGCCCGCCAATAACCCGGTATCCCTCATGCATATCGGCATCTGCGAGCCGTTCAGGATGAAACTCCTAGCAGTCTCCTGATGGCAGAGGATGTCCCCCAGCATATACGGGAATTCGGACAGCCCCCAGCTGTGGTCCATATGGGCCGGGCTGCCGTCCAGTCCCAGATACGCGCCGCATGGGGCGGCGAACGGAGCGAGAACGAACATGGCCAGGAGAATCCCCGCGGCCGCGGCGATCGCGGCCATGATGTGCTTCATGAAACGATCCCGGCCCTGCGGCATTGCTTGATGCAGACCATCGAAGATATCTTGATCATCTTCTCGAACCACGAGTATCCGTATTCCCATGCGTCCAGGCTCTCCGATCCGAAAGGCATCTCGGCCCTCAGAGCGCGCTCCTTCTTGGTCTCGGCGTTCTGTTCGAACAGGCATCCTGCCCTCGAGGAAAGCTCATCAGCCCTGGACAGGATTGTCTCCGGATCCGGGAAGCCCTGCCCGATGCGTATCTCGAACCATGCGATCCCCTCGGACAGCCCCGCCACGAAATGGAGATTCTTGATCCCGGGATCGAATTTCATCCTGTCCTTCCTTCCCGGCCTCTCCGCGCGGACGCTGGAGAGCTCTCCGATCCTGTCATAAAGGCCCGACCAGAAAGGCTCCAGCTTATCTTCGCCCAACATAGCATGGGAATCCACGGACATCGATTTAACCGATGCCGTATATGCGCAGTCATGCCCACCCTTTCCTTCGGAGACATAAGGAAATACGAAGGATGCCCGCATGCATACAGGCTTTCCGCCATGTCTGACGACTGGAGGATCTCCCTCAGGGACTGCCTGGACGTCTCCATCCACAGGATGATGGCCCATGCCAACAGCAGGCGCGTGATGGGCCATCCAATAACCTCCGCGGAAGCCTTGGCCATGTTCAGGGAGGAATGGGACGCCTGCATGGAGGACGTCTATGCCGGAGAAGGGCAGGATATCGCCGAATTCTACAGGAAAGGCGAGATCTGCGCCAGAAAATTCGCCGAATTCGCCGGGAATTCCGACGGCCGCGACATAATCGCGTTCGACATAAGAGGCGTCCAGAGCCTCCCCCGCGGCAGATCCGCCAGGATTTCCATAGACGAGATCTACAGGAGGGGAGATTCCGCGGTCCTGTGCAGATACATAACCGACGAGACCGGCCTCAGAAAGGATCTGGCCGAGGATCTGGAAGCCCGCGTATCGGCTCTGTGGGCCACGTACAGCCTCCAAGGGACCGACAGGATCGTCCTCCAGTGGAGATACCTTCTGACCGGGGACGAGACGGAATGCCCCGTCCGGAAGCAGTCCATGGGGGAGGCGGCCGAAAAGCTGTCGGAAGAGATAGCCGCGATCGAAAGCGACCCGGATTATCCTCCCGTCCTGGGGGAAGGATGCTCCGAATGCCCGCACAGAAACAGGTGCCGGCATTACCTCTCTTCGATCAACGGCAGAGAAAGCATGCCTCAGGAAGAGATAGAGAGCCTCGTCGAGGAATACTCCGATCTGGACGAGAAGATCGCCGCCCTCAGACAGCGCATGGAGATGCTTCAGAGCAGGAGGGACACCGTCAAAGCGAAGATTGTGGCGTACGCTGACTCAACGAGATGCGACATGGTCGACGGGAGAGACGCGACGATCGGCATCCGCCGCTACAAAAAGGCGAACCTGCCGAAGGACAAGACCGCGGTCATAAAGAGGCTCAAAGAAACCGGGCAGTACGACAGCATCAGCATGGTGAATTATTCCAGGCTGAGATCGGACATCGCCAAAGGGATCGCCGACCCGGTCATAGCGAAGATGGCGGAGATCACCTACGACGTCAGGATGACCCTCACCAGAAAAAGGCGATCGGATCGGAAATCGACGCGGGTCGCCCCCACAAGAGCGGAGCATACCATCACGTGGGCGCCGATGATCACGCTCAGAACCGCCAGAGGGTAGATCAGGTCATCGAACCACCCGCCCGAGTGGATGCCGTAAATCCATGATGCCGCCCCGGCGGCCCCCATCAGGAAGCTCGCCGAAGTTTTCCTGAGCATCAGCGCCAGATACGCCGCTATAGGGAAGAAGACAAACAGCGACATGCATATGCAGAGGCTATTGTTCTCGGTGATTATCATCCCGTCGTTGACCTGCGTATCGTAAAGGACAATGGCAAGCGTCAGAACGAAGGAAGCCGCGACCATGCACACGGCAGGATTCCAGACGAACGCCCTCACAGCGCCGTTCTTCCTTCTCATCTCTGCGCTGCGCCTCGCCTGGAGCTCCGGATCGATGTCCCTCGCTATCTCGAGGATGGAGCGCTTCCCCGCGGCATCGCCGCAAAGCGGACTCTGCAGGCCTGCACCCGCACTCTTCATGAAGCCTGCAGGCACGCTGGGCTCCGATTCAGAATGGGAAGGCATGGCGGTAGCGTCGAGCATCGCCAAGGAATGCGCGAGCCCATGATTAACATTGCCGTCGGCGGATGGGGGCAAGGGAAACACTGCGCCATGAGAATTCCGCCGCGGCCAGATGGATAAAGGTCGGTTGGGCCCCGGAGTCCGACGGCTCCGGTCAGATGTACATGTAGTCCGAGGACTTCTTCCAGGCGTCGGCCTCGATCATCTGCTTGATGTCGCCGTCGACCTTGTCCACTGTGTCCAGAGACATCTGGATGAATGTCGCCACCACCTCGGGAGTGAGGTTGATGACGCTGTCGGGTATGCTGTACTGGAACACCGGAGCGTATCCGTCGTCTATCGGATGGAGATAGAAGCGCCCGTAGCGGATGTCATTGTTCAGGGTGTTGATCCTGTCGAGAACGCCCATCTTATGGGATTCGTCCACCGAGAACGACATGAGAACGAGGATCCCGATGGAATTCTCGTCGGAAGCTGCCACGACCCTCATCGGGATGTCGTCGCCCATGACATCGCAGATGACGCTGCCGTTCTCGTCGACGCTGTACTTGTACTCCATGAGGTCGAACGACTTCCTGACAGTCTCCTTGATCTCGGAAAGACTGTGCCCTTTCACGGAGACCTTCTTCTTGAGCCCAAACATGACGGAGGCAATAGTTTAGCATTATGAATAAGTATTGTCTCGGCCCCCGGTTAAGCAATGATAGCACTATAGTATGCAGTATCACTATAGTAGTATAATCGGCATCATACGGGCCGGAATCCCTGCTCCCGGCCCGCATAATGCCCGTTTCCCGGCCGTCGGAGCGCTATCCCGCAGCACACGCAGAATACTGCCTGGCCTATCGGGCACATCAGGCAGAACCTCCACAGCATCCTCCTGAACCCCTCTCCGCCGCCCAGGCTTCCCATCAGTATGGCGATCGTGGCGCAGAGCTCGGCCAGATACACCGAGAGCACGGCCGCGGTGCCGTCCAATCCGGTGAAGCCCTCTATCTGCGAGAGGGGAGCCAGCATGGACACGCTCATTCCGAGGACCATCGGCGCGAAGAAGACAGCCGTGGCCAGCATCATGTCGGTCATGCTCTTGAGGTTCATCTCCAGCCTCCTCCATGCGTGGCTCCTGTTCTGGAACTGCCTCCCCAGCGCGATAGCCAGGCGCCCGGCGTCGGCCACATCCCTGCGGGAGCACCTGCAGATGTCCGCGAACGCAACGGCCACATCCCCTGATATGGGCTTTATGGATCTGGCCACTGCCTTCACCGCATCCCCTTTGCACAGGGACAGCTCCCTGGAATATGCCGCGGCGGCATCGGCGCATTCGCTCCTGACGGCAATTGCGCCGGACGATGCGCTCTCGAAGTTGTCGCCGGAGATCATCCTGCTGCCCATGTCGAACACGCAGTCCCTCAGGCCGCCCTCGCATTTGGAGCGCTTCCTATCTTCGGCCACATCCTTCCACATCAGAGCCAGCGTTATCACCGAGGCCGGAGCCAGGGTGAACAGCACCAGCTCGTCCGCCCCGCCGCCCATGCTGAGATACGCGGCGGCCAGGGGTATCGACAGAAGAAGGGGGAACGCACAGCGGAGTTCGCGGGCCTCCAACCCGGCGATGAGGAACGGATTGGTGTATCTGAGCCAGAAGGATATCAGCAGTATCGCCGCCGGGATCAGGGCCACCGTGACGAAGACGATAGCGCCTTTGTCAATGGTCCCTATCCCCATCATCCCGCCGACGCTCAGCATAGGAAGGATCGACATCAGTATCATCGGCACCAGGATCCCGATCCCGAACACCGTCATGCATGGGGTGTTCAGAGATGCGCCGTATTCGTCCCCCATGTCCTTCACTGCGGTCAGAGCTATGTCGGAGGCGTCCTTCAGCATGCTGGACCTCTCCTCGCGGCCGGATGATTCCGAAGCCGCCATGCACATATGGATCGCCCTTCTGTATCCGGCGGCCGAATCAGGGAGCTCGGACATGGAATCCGAGACGCAGGACGCCATGGTCTCGGAGGACTTCGTGTCGACGCTCCTGACTATGGACGAGAACAGCTTCCTGGACAGCGGCGGCCCCTCGGAAGCCACCATCCTCACGGCGGCGTCCCATGAGCCCCCTGATTCGAGGGAAGACGTCATCATGCCGACGACCGTGGGGCACTCGTTCAGAAGCCTTTTGCTGTCGGTGCCGCTGAGCCCCCTCATAGCTGGGACACCCTCCTCTTCAGCTCGTCCAGAGCGGCTTCCGCGGGAGCCGACGGAGGCATCCTGGAAAGCACGTCGTTCGACAGCGCGATCCATTCCGGGCCGAAGTATCTCTCGTCGGTCCTCCCCATCTCCGCCAGCCAGAACCTCATGGCAGACCTTGCCCGGATGTCCTTGGCCGCCTCTGCCTTCCCCATCTGGGACATCTTCATGGCCCTTTTCATGGACGGGGCCTCGAACATCGCCGACTGGTCCGTCATGTCTATGAACTTCCCGGGCTCCGGCGCCGTGCATACGAACTCCACCGCCCTCCTGACGAGGCTCCCGGTCCGCCGGTCCTTCACCGTCCCCAAAGACACGATGGCATCCGTGGCCATGAACGCCTCGGGGGCGATCCCCATGTCGTATACGACGCGGTTGTATACCGACAGCGCGGAATCGCCGTGTATGGTCCCCATTATTGCGCTCCCCGCCTTGCCCGTCCTCATGCTCTGGTAAAGGGTGCGGGCCTCGTCGCCCCTCACCTCGCCCATGACTATGGCGGATTCGCCCATCCTGAGCGACACTCTGAGCGCCTCGTCGGCGTTGGAAAGGGGGCTGCCGTCGTTCCTGTCGTCCACCAGTATGGTCTGGACCTTGTACCCCATGTTGCGCATCTGTTCCCCGGGCAGTTCGATAGTGTCCTCCATCCCTAAGATCCCCGAGGTCCGAGGAAACTCAAACCGGGAATCCGAAAAGCGGGACGGGCCTGCTTCCGATCGTGCACGACAGGACTCGGCATCTCCCGATATCCGGGCGGAGCGCCGCCTCCCTCGGAGGCCGCTATCAGCAAGGGTGGCTATTAAGGTTTGCAGGGCCGGCATATCGAACGTTTGCAAAAGATTATTTTAAATATAGTGACATATAGTTGTAAAATACTTTCAAATAAAAAAACGAGTATTTATTACTCATGCTCGTAGACCTGTCAATATAGAACTACGGGCCGTTCCGCGACAGGAGGACATTCAGCATGGTCGCGTCGTCGCTCAAAGACGACGAGTCGGGGGTCCTGAGGACCGAGGGAGTAGACTCCGGGCTGCTGAAGGCATCCGCCGTGTTCGGCCCCAACTCCTCCGGGAAGTCGTACATCGTCAAAGCGGTCCAGAGCCTCAAAATTGTGGTCGGCTCCGCCCGCCCGGAGGGTCTGATGCCCGAGTACATACCATTCAGGCTGTCGAAGGACTGCCTGAACGCCCCTGTCGAGCTGTCCATAAGGGTGCTTAGGGACGGCACCGTATACGAGTACAGCATATCGTACCGTTTAGACGGGATCGTATCTGAGTCCCTCCGCAGGAAGGTCGGGAGGAAGTACGAACCGGTGTTCGTGAGGGGGACTGGAAAGGAGATGATGGACCCCGTCGTCAAAGAGAGGCTGACAAGCACCACCGCCTACCTCAACATCGCCCCAGGGTTCAACTACCCAGTCTGCAACGCGGTACTCCAGGAGATCATGGGCATCATGATCGTGTACCAGTCCATGGACCTGTTCGTGCAGGAGTCCTACAGGTACGCCATGCGCGACCCGGAGATGAAGGAGATGATGAGGTCGGGGCTGGACGCAGCCGACCTGGTAACAGGGTTCGTGGGCGAGGAGCGCACCATCCCCGGACGCAGGGTCAAGGTCAGCGAGGGCATCGAGACCGAGATCAGGCCGCACACATACGCCGAGATCCAGCTCATCCACAGCTTCAAGGACGCAGACGTAGACCAGAAAATGCTCTCATTCCCTTTAGATATCGAGTCGTCCGGTACCGTCGAGATGTTCTCGCTGATGGGCCCCGTCGCCAAGGCCCTGAAGGAAGGGCGCACACTGATTATCGACGAGTTCGGGGTGAACCTGCACCCTCTCCTGAACAGATGGATAGTGGGGCTGTTCAACTACACCTCCAACGACAACGGGGCGCAGCTCATAGTGAACACCCACGACCTGTGCCTCATGGACATCGAGGAGGTGTTCAGGAGAGATCAGATCTGGCTCACCAACAAGTGCCGCGACACCGGCGCATGCGACCTGTACTCGTTGGCCGACATCAAAGGGGTCCGGAAGACCACCGACGTCAGGAAGGAGTACCTCCTAGGGAGATACGACGCTCTGCCAATGATCGTAGGGGTCCGCGTGCTATGAGCCAAGGGGCGCGTCCAGAGGGCAGAAGAAGGCATCGCCGGCCGGCCGACGTCTACGTCATCGTAGGGGAAGGGGCGTCCGAGACGCTGTACTTCGACATGATATCCAGGATCTTCCCAGGAGCCTCGGTACACACTTGCGATGCGAAAGGCGGTGACCTGAGGAGCATGAGGCAGGCGGTGTCGAGGGAAGCGTCGCGGAGCGGGAAGAGCAATCGCATCGCGGCAGTCATGGACGTCGATGAGAAGACTCCTGCCCAAGTAGGGGAGTTCGACAGATGGTGCCAGGAGAGAGGCGTCGATCTCTACGTCTCCAACCCGTCCTTCGAGGTGTACCTCCTCATGCACTACCGGAACGTCCCCTCGAGCCTGACCCAGAAGGACCTGGAGGAGGCCCTGTCGGTCAGCACCGGGAGGAGGTACGACAAGGGGAGGGGGATACGCATCTCCGAGGAGGCCGTGGCGGGAGCTCTGCGCAGGGCCGAGGCCTCTCTGCCAGACCCCGCCACAGTCGAGGAGGTTGCAGCGAGGCCGGGCACCACTACGGTCCACAAGCTGGTGAAGAAGATCGCCGGACTGGCCGGAGAGCGGCCGGAGCCGCCTCCGGCCAGGCCATGAATAAGAAGTTTGGAGGGGCGGGTCAGACCAACGCGCCGAAGGCCCTGTCCACCGCCCCGACGGCCGCACCGATTCTGCGGGGGTCGGCGTAGATGTAGCAGCGAAGGGTAGTGTCGATCGACGAGTGCCTCATCATCCTGCGCAGGGTGTCCAGATCGACCCCTGCGTCCTTCATGGTCGTCGCGAAGAAACGCCGAAGGCAGTGGGGACTGAAGGATACCCCCGACCGCTCCACGAGGCCGTCCAGGACGGTCTCCAGCGCCCTGATGGACATGGGCCTGCCCACGTTCCTCATGCGCTCGTTGATGAAGAGGCGGCCGTTGGACCTGTCCCCGTATTCGCTCAGGATCCTCTCGCGGTGCTCCAGGTAGGGTCCGAGGTCCCGCTTTACCAGCTCGGACATGGCCATGATCTCGACCTTCCCCGCTCCGGCCCCCTTCCCTTTGACGTACAGCTTGTCCCCTCTGATGTCGTCAAGCTCTATGGACACGATCTCCTTCCTGCGGAGGCCCATGGAGGCGCCGAGGCCGAGGATCAGACGCTCGGCCACGTCCGCGGCCCTGTAGAGCTCCACCCATTCGTCGCTGAAGATGAACTTCCTCCTGGCGGTCTCGCCGTTGAACCTTATCCTCGCGTCCGGGAAAGGGTTGTATCCGGTGGCGAAATCCATGAACCACCCGAACGTGTAGAGGTAGTTGCGGGCGGTTGCCTCCGTGTACCCTCCGAAGGCGGCGCGGAGCTTCCTGAAGTCCACGGGGTCGACGTCCTCCAGTTCGAAATC
>JAEEGL010307893.1_pt1 | contig 40613 bp, 41 predicted proteins | sample 9134231 | NCBI WGS metagenome assembly JAEEGL01 (sample SAMN16246548, study PRJNA631951) | gut metagenome | biome: gut microbiome; feature: rumen; material: fiber-attached | host: Bos | place: Iran: Karaj | collected 2018-10
AGGAAATTGCTTTGCAATCTCCTATAAGGTAAAAAACACACTTCGTGTGAAATATGTGTCTCGGCGACAGAAGAATTTATTTGCTTACAGCAAATGTCGCCTCGCACTGCTGGAGTTTTGCGTAGCAAAACTCTTTCTTGCATACTAGGAAATAATTTTCCCACATATGTAAACAACGAGCTGAACTCGAAAGATGATTTGAAAGTACTGTCACAAAAATGAGCAAGAATGAGCGAAATTTGAAAGAGGTTTCAGAAGAAGAGTAATACGTTGACATGGATTTTGGGAAATAGATATAATTTAATTAGTACTTAATAGGGAGTCTTATTAGGAAAACTAGGGGTTAAAAGGAGGAGAGTGTATGAAGTTTTTACAAAAACTGGGTAAAGCCCTAATGTTGCCAGTGGCTGTTTTACCGCTGTGTGGTTTGTTGATGGGTATTGGTTACTGGTTGTGCCCAGCCACAATGCAAGGTGGCGACATTAGTGGAGCAAAGATGCTCATAGGACTTTTCTTGGTAAAAGCTGGTGCAGCATTGATTGATAACATGGCTATACTGTTTGTTATCGGTGTTGGTGTTGGCATGGCAGATGATCATGACGGTACAGGTGGTGTGGCAGCCCTTGTGTCATGGTTGATTATGACAACACTTTTGAACACAGGCTTTGTTACAGCGATTATGCCTTCTATAGCAGACAACGCAACAAAGACTATCGCTTTCGACAAGGTTGCAAATCCATTTATTGGTATCATTGCCGGTATCATAGGCTCCATGTGTTACAACAAATTTAAGAACGCGAAGCTTCCAGATTGGCTTTCATTCTTCAGTGGAAAGAGAAGCGTAGCTATTTTTGCAGGACTGTTTTCTATACTTGTTTCAGCTGTATTGCTATTCTTATGGCCATTCTTATTTACAGCATTGGTTGCAGCTGGAACTGGAATTTCAAAAATGGGAGTTCTCGGAGCTGGTATATACGCATTCTTAAACAGATTACTTATTCCAACCGGTCTTCACCATGCACTTAACAACGTATTCTGGTTCGACGTAATTGGTCTTGGTGATTTGACAAACTTCTGGGCAGGCAAAACATCTGCCGATGTTTCATGGGATCTAGGTCTTTACATGTCAGGATTCTTCCCATGTATGATGTTTGGTATTCCAGGTGCGGCAATTGCCATGATTAGACGAGCCAAGTCAGGAAAGAAAAAGCTTGCAATTGGTATACTTTCATCTGCTGCAATTTGTGCATTTGTCTGTGGTGTTACAGAGCCGTTTGAGTTCGCATTTATGTTCCTTGCACCAGGTCTTTATCTCATATACGCATTGCTTTACGGTATATTCACTGTAATAACAGCCCTGGTAGGATTTAGAGCGGGATTCTCATTCTCAGCTGGTGCAACAGATTTACTTTTCTCTGCATCACTTCCAGCTGCTAAGAACACATGGATGATAATTCCACTTGGTATCGCAGCATTTGTAGTTTTCTATTTGGTATTCTATTATGCAATTGGTAAGTTTGATTTGAAGACACCAGGTAGAGAGGATGACGAGGAAGATTACGCTGAGCTTGATAAGGACGTTAAGCTTTCTAACAACAACTACGCAGTTGTTGCAGCAAAGATCTTAGAAGCACTTGGAGGAAAGGACAACATCACTTCTGCTGATTACTGTGCTACAAGACTTAGGCTAGAGGTTAAAGAGCAAGATATAATCAATGAAAAGGGTGTTAAGGCCGCAGGTGCAGCAGGCATGATTCGTCCAGGAAAGACTTCCGTGCAGGTCATCATAGGAACTCAGGTACAATTCGTATATGACGAGTTCAAGAAATTGCTTTAAAAGAGAGATTAATATAAAACAAATTTATCCGTAATCCAACAGAAAAGGTCGCAGGCTAAGCTTGCGACCTTTTCTTATATTTAATCTAGTGATTGCTTTATCTCTAGCGCTGAAAGCGTTCGTTTGTACTTTTCAGCCTTGAAGAAGGAATCGTTGGCGAAATAGTAAGAGTAGAGCACATCCAGCAGAATTAAAAGGGAAATCTGAGGAGATATCTTGGTGCCCTTTTCAAGCTCGTTTAGATAAGCCACCTCTACGATTTCATCGCAAAGCTCTGTAAGCTTTTTGTCTTTTGAAGCGGTAAAAAGGACAACCCGGGCGCCGTTTTGCTTTGCTTTTTTGATGCCGTCGATGACAACCTTGGTGGTGCCGCTGATGGAAAAAGCTAAAACAAGGGAGCCACGCTTAACAAGGGAAGCGTTCATGGCAATCATCTGAGAATCCGTAATTGCGATAACGTCCAGACCCAATCGCATAAAGCGAAGCTGAAATTCTCTGGCTACATAGCCACTAGAGCCCATGCCATACACAGGCAAAGTATATTCGATATTGCTGAGCATGCTTGCGATTCGACGCATCTGATCCTCGTCGATGAGTTCAAATGCTGTAGATAGAATATCCTTGTAGTTCTTGCGAACTGCACGGGTAATATCAGAGATTTCCTTTTCTTCCTTTTCCGTGAAATAATCCTTGAAATCAAGCTCGTACATATACACGAACTCACGGTAGCCTTTAAAGCCGCATTTCTTGGCAAATCTTGAGAGAGTTGCCTCAGAAACGTATAGCAGGGAGGAGATATGCTTTGAGGAAAAATCGCTGATGGCGGTGTTTTCCAGAAAGTAATCTGCAACTCCCTGCTCTGATTTGGTCAAATTATTATAAGATTCTCGAATCTTATCCTTAGTTGAATCAACTGTTGACATATGAACCCCTTACAATCACATTATTAATACTTAGATCTGATTTATTAATTATAACAAAATCAGCCTGTTTGCCAATAGTGATTGAACCAACAGTATCATATATCCCAACAGCCCGGGCTGGGTTCCTTGTAGAACAAAGGATAGCAGCCTCAAGTGGAATGTTCATTTCATTGATGGCGGTAAGCATACAGTCATATAAATTGGTGGCTGAGCCGGCGATTGTTCCATCGTGGAGTGTTGCCAGACGCCCTTTCACAGAAATAGGCTGTCCACCTAATTCATATTCGCCATCAGACAAGCCTGTTGACCTAGTAGAATCGCTAATAAAAATCAGTCTATCTGAACCGAAGACCTTGTACATCATATTAACTGCCGAAGGAAAAACATGTATGCCATCGCAAATGATTTCTGGTGTAACAAAATCTAACTCTGCAGCAGCACCTATAGGGCCAGGAGCCCGGTGAGAAAACGGAGGCATTGCATCAAACAAATGAGTAAGATGTTTTGCGCCATGCTTAAAAGCTTCCATGCATGTTTCATAGTCCGCAGTAGTATGGGCAATAGATATTCGAGTTTCATCCTTGGCTTTGTCGATAAAGTCCATGGCGCCTTCAAGCTCTGGAGCAATATCGCATAAACGAATTACACCGCCGCTTGCCTCGTTAACTCTATGAAACATTTCATAGTCACAATTTTGAATATACTTAGGATTCTGTGCCCCTTTCTTTTCACGGGAAATAAAAGGACCCTCCATATTTATGCCCTGTATGGTTGCTCTGTCAGAAGAAGCGTTTTCGTATTTACGATATTCCTTAACAGCCCTTGCAATGGCAGTAAGAGTTTCTTCTGGGTAAGTCATGGTAGTAGGAAGAATTGATGTAACCCCATGACTTGCCTCGTAGCTTGCCATAGCTTTAAGAGCTTCCACAGTGCCATCGCAGGTATCAAAGCTCATACATCCATGCAGATGTATGTCCACAAGTCCAGGAATAACATAGCATCCACTTGCATCAACTATGTCTGAATCCGTTGAGGAGCCTTGCTCAAGGATATCTGTTATGCTTCCGTTCTCACAGACTACGTCAACATCCTTAAATTTTCCGTCCTCTAAGAACACACTACCATTAACGATTTTCATTGCTTATCTCCTTGATTGAATCGGTAAAACGCTTTGTGATTTCTCTAGGTCTGGTGATAGCACTTCCTATGACAGCACAATGACAACCTATCTCAAAGGCCTTTTGTAGTTGGTCAACCTCCCAGATGCCGCCTTCTGCAACCACAGGAATATCAAGAGAAGAAACAAGCATCTCCAACAAATCAAAATCAGGAAGTATTTTTCCTGCTGTTTCTTTTGTATAGCCGGAAAGGGTGGTACTAACCATATCAAAGCCTAGCTTTTGTGCTTTGAGACCCTCCTGAAAAGTGGAGCAGTCTGCCATAAAAATCATATCGGGATATTTGGCCTTAATATCGCCAATAAAGCTCAACAAGGATTGTCCCTTAGGTCGAACCCTATCCGTGGCGTCGGTGGCGATAATATCCACATTTGCGCGAGCTAAAGCGTCTATTTCATCCATGGTAGGGGTGATATAGATATCTGAATCATCATAATCCTTCTTCCAAAGGCCGATAATAGGTAGAGAGACAGTTTTTTGGATTTCAGTGATGTCCTCTGGCCCGTTTGCTCTGATGGCAACGGCCCCACCTTCCTCTGCGGCTGCGGCCATTCTCGACATGATAAAGCTGCTATGAAGGGGCTCGTCCTCCAAAGCCTGACAGGAAACAATAAGTCCGCCTTTTATTTGGTCTAGGATTTCTTGCTTATAGGTCATTGATATCTCCTTTTTAAACGCTTTAATCTCTTCTGAATATATTATAAGAAAAGGATGAGTGGAATCTCAATCCTTTGAACAATTTATGAAAGTACTAACATCAAAATTACAAAAGAAGGCATTTTGGATGAAAGGTGTTACAAAAGAGTTTGGCGTAATTGACGCAAATCTTTCCTAGTTCCTATAATGAAACTAGAGGAGAGATAGCGCTAACTCTTATGCGAAATACTAATTACATAATATCAAATAAGAATAGTGAGTAATAAGGAAATGAAAATTTATAAAGAGAGAGACTATGAAGCGGTGAGCAAAAGGGCAGCAAGCCTAGTTGCAAACCAGATCAAAGCAAAACCCGATATTGTTCTTGGCTTAGCCACTGGAACAACACCTATAGGTATGTACAAAATATTAGTGGAGAAGTACAATTCTGGCGAAATATCATTCAAGAAGGTTCGAACTGTTAATTTAGATGAATACAGGGGACTTTCAGATACGGACAAAAATAGCTACCATTATTTCATGAACGAAATATTATTTTCCAAAGTAGACATAGACTTGGCAAATACGTTTTTGCCAAACGGTATGGCCAAAGACCCTGAAAAGGAATGCCAAGCCTATGAACGACTCCTTCAGTCCCTTGGAGGAATCGATTTACAAATCCTTGGTTTAGGGGAGAATGGCCACATAGGCTTCAACGAACCGGGAACTGCATTTATAGAAAAGACCCACCTGGTGGATTTGGCAGAAAGCACCATACATGCCAACGCTAGATTCTTTGAAAACATAGATGAAGTGCCAAAACAGGCTTACTCAATGGGTATAACATCCATCCTTGGCGCAAAGCAAATCCTTTTACTAGTAACCGGTGAATCAAAGGCTGAAGCTCTTGCAAAAGTGATAAACGGACCAGTGAACGAAGAGGTGCCGGGCTCCGTTTTGCAGCGGCACTGGGATGTCACAATCATATGTGACCAAGCCGCCGCTTCAAAGCTTGGTGAGGTATAAAGAGAGATTGTAATTTACATGAGAAAAGGCTCCGCATTTGCGGAGCCCTTTCTGTCTTCTAGTATTCGCCGTTTTTGTATTTGGTGATGAGTTTTTCGATACGTCCGTAGGGGTTGAGAAGCTCTGAGATTGAGCACTCATGATTTAGAGTATCGATTATGTATGCAATGTATTTTGACATGTCACACTTGATGAAGTAATCCTTGTTGAGGACATCATCAGTGAGATATGTAAGGTTTGTAGTAACAACCTTGTAAATAATGCCTTCGGAAACTGCCTTATCGAACTTCTCCATGCCGTTTGTGAAAAGTCCGAATGTAGCTACTACGAAAATACGGTTAGCGTTGCGCTTTTTGAGCTCGGTAGCTACGTCTATCATAGACTCGCCAGAAGAAATCATATCATCAACGATGATGACATCCTTGCCAGCGACGTCATTACCAAGGAATTCGTGAGCGACGATTGGATTACGACCATCAACAATTCGGCTGTAATCACGACGCTTGTAGAACATACCAACATTTACACCTAAAACTGAGGCCATATATACGGCTCTCTTTGTACCACCTTCATCAGGTGAGATAATCATAAGGTGGTCGTTATCAAGCTTTAAGTCCTTGCAGTTCTTAAGGATGCCCTTAAGGAACTGATAAGTAGGAGATACTGTCTCAAAGCTGTTAAGTGGAATCGCGTTTTGTACACGTGGATCGTGAGCATCAAAGGTGATGATGTTGTCTACACCCATGTGGACAAGCTCTTGAAGAGCCATTGCACAGTCAAGTGATTCACGAGCACTTCTGCGGTGCTGTCTTCCTTCGTAAAGGAAAGGAATAATTACAGTGATACGCTTTGCCTTACCCATGGCAGCTGCGATGATACGTTTGAGGTCGCAGTAGATATCATCTGGACTCATGTGGTTTTGGTGTCCACATACAGTGTAAGTAAGGCTATAGTTAGTAACATCCACTAGGATATATAAATCTAAGCCCCTGACTGACTGATTGATGATACCTTTGCCTTCACCAGAACCGAAACGAGGGCAATCGGCATCAACGATGTAAGAATCGCTGCGATAGCCTGCGAGAGTGATGATTGATTGATCGCTCTTGCGCTCCTGTCTCCATTCAAGTAAGTAGTCGTTAACTCGTTCAGCGATGGCAGAACAGCTCTTGTGAGGGATTAACCCGAGCTCAGCCATAGGTGGTGTGTTTTCCAACACGATTTCATTGTTTGGCATGTCTTGCTCCTTGAAAATATTTATTTGTTAATTACTTTTTTGATGCGAATATCTTCACCAATGAGCTTGATTGCCTCGTAATATGAAAACACTCGCGAAGTAATACGTTCACTGTATGTGTCTCTCATATCCTCGAATGAGAGATTGGTTGATATGATAGTTGATTTGTTTTGCAAAAGTCTTTCGTTGAGGCACTGGAACAACCTTGCAGTAGTGAAGGAGTTCTGGAACTCGGTGCCCAAGTCATCTATGATAAGTAAATCACAGTCAAATATTTGATCGTTAAGCTCCTCTACAGAGGAGTTCTTTTTGAAAGTCTGTTCTTCAAATACTTTGAAAAGCTCGAACGCAGTGAAGTAAATAACGGATACTCCCTGATCTAAAAGAGCCTTTGCAATACAGTTGGAAAGAAAGGTCTTACCACACCCTGTCTGTCCAAGCAACAAGAGATTACCACCATTTGTTTTAAAATTCTGCACAAAGTTTTGCGCTCTTTCTAAGGCTATTTGTGCAGTAGCCCGAGCGCTAACATCGGAATTACCTTCAAAGTAATTATCGTCGTAGACATTTAAGTTGAAGCGGTCAAAATTTTCTTTGGAAAGAATCGTGCTGATATTTGACTGCTTGTAGACAATATTGATGGCTGCCTGCTTGAAGCAGTGGCAGCGCTTGCCGTTTATAAATCCAGTATCTTTGCAATCTGGACAGTCATAAGGAGGCTCAAGGTAGTCTGCAGGAAATCCAGCAGCCTCAAGCATTGCTGCACGCTTTTCCTTCAAAGCTGCTAGCTTACGCTTAGAGTTGGCTGCCGCCTCGGCTATATCTTGACCCTCAAAAATAGCTGTAATTGATGAAATTGAAACCTTTGATACTTCTTCGTCTAATTGAGAAAGTGCAGGAATCGCAGAATAAACCTCGTCTGTGCGATATGAAACAATTTGATTGTTACGAGCCTGCTTGTGATTGTACTGACGCATAAGCGCATCATATTGTTCATTAGACAATGCCATGTACATATCCCCCTTGTTTAGTTGCCCAACAATTTTTTCTCCAAAGCAGCAAAGTCGTAGTCCCGCTGTGAAAAGTTGTGGAATTTGTTGTTAGTCTTAGGCTTCTGTGAGTTGGCGTTTGTGTTGCGAACTCGATTGGCAGATGAAAGCTTTGCCACAGAAGCGGTAGCAAATTCCTGATCAAGACGTGCAATGTCGTCCAAAGACTTGACTGATGATTTCTTCCAACTTGAAAGAATAGAATCTGCATACTTGAAGGATGGTTTGTTGGTAGCAACAACCGTGCGCTTACATGCTTCGCAGATAATATCAAGTCCAAAGCAATAGGTGTTAACCCATTTATCAATATAATTGAGCTCTGATTGAATCAAATCTCTTCCTGAGATACCGAGAGCTCTCATGATAGAATATACTGTGTCATTGCGAGCCGAACTAGAAAGTCTAGCTGCTTCAACAGTGGTGATTCCATCCTCTGCCCAGTTGCGTGCAACAGTATCCATATAGTGGAAACTGCTGTGGCCGTTGTCTAGGCAAGTCTCGATAAGATATTGAATCAACTCAATACTCATATGTAAGCCATCGTACCAGAATAAAAGTGTCTGTGTATCTGATGTAGATAGCGGACGACCTAAGTAAGTTTGGGTCGCGAAAAGCAAATCGCTAACCAATGCTTCTTCCCTAAAAGCATCTAGTTGATCCGAGCTGTAGTTCGGACGAACCGACGCCTCTACAGGTGAAGATGCAACTGCTGGAGCGCCAGCGGATACTGCAGTGCTAGCGCCAGCAGAATAATTAACTGATGTGAGGTTTGAACCAGTTCCCTTCACATCAACTAAACAGATTCCTGAAAGCTCATTATCTGGGGTGTACTCAAGATGAAGCAAACCAACTTTCTCCCAATAAAGAAAGGCCCGCATTACATCTTTTTCTGTGTGGTCTAAGCAGTCCGCCAACTGCGAGATGGAAAATTCATATCCATCGCTATTAAGACAACGAAGCAGATAAAGGTAAATCTTGACATATTCCCCATTGGCATCTTTCATGAAATCATCAATAAAAATATTAGGAATACAAGTAAAACCTGTGTTGTTGTTTGTGTGTAACATGATGTCAGCCATAAAATTATCCTCTCCTCAATAACCTGAGGCAAATTATAGCAAAAGAAATGAAAAAAGAAAAGAGCAAAACCCCTGCAAACCCTTGTAAATAAAGGATTTGTGAGATTTGTGGATAATGTGGAAAAGTAACTTCAGACACGTAAAAAAAGGATAAAAAAATCCACATTTTCGTGCAAAAGAAAAATGCAAAAAAATGTGGATAATGTGGATAACTATTTGTTAAGTAAGTTTTCGCCTACTAAATACACGTTTCCGGCTCCCATAGTTATCAACAAGTCATTGTTAACAATATTTTTTTCTAAAAAATTTTCACAGGCTTCAAAAGAACCTAGATAATGTGCCTCTGTTCCAAGGCTTTGGATGCGATCAGAAATATCCTTTGAGCTGACTCCGTAAATATCTGGCTCACGAGCTGCGTAGATATCTGCTAGAACAACCACATCTGCAGCGCTAAGAGCTTCAGCGAAAGCGTCCAAGAAGCTAAGGGTGCGGGTGTAGGTGTGAGGCTGAAAGCAAACAAACACCCTGTTGTGGGGATAGTTTGCAGCAGCTGAAAGGCTAGCACGTATCTCGGTAGGATGATGAGCGTAATCATCAACCACTGTGGCACCCTTAAATGTTCCCTTAATCTCAAATCTGCGGTGAGCACCGCCAAACTTGGCAAGACCAGCTTGAATGTGCTGGTAGCCGATGCCCATTTCCACGCAAAGAGCGATGGCAGAAAGAGCATTGCTGATGTTGTGGTCGCCAGGAACATTAAGGCTGACTCTATCAAGGGCTTTTCCATTGTATACAGGAACAAAGCTTGCAAAGCCCTTTTCATTATATGAAATATCAGTAGGTATTATATCTGCATCACCTGAAAGCGCATAAGTGATAACCTTGCACTTGAGACCTTCGGTGAAGTAATTAACATCTTCAATCTCGTTGTTGATGATAAGGATACCATCTTCGGCAGTGTTTCCAGCAAACTTCTTAAAGGAAGCGCGATAGTTTTCAAGATTTTTGAAGAAATCAAGATGATCCGCTTCTACATTCAAGATGATGTTGTACTTTGGAAAGAATGAATGGTAGCTATTGGTGTATTCACAAGCTTCTGTGATAAATACATCGCTATCCCCAACGTGCACGTTACTGTGGATGGCATCTAGAATACCGCCAACAGAAATTGTTGGATCTTCAGCCGTCTCAAGAAGAATCTGACTAATCATGGAAGTGGTTGTTGTCTTGCCATGTGTGCCAGAAACTGTGATTGAGTGAGCGTAGTTGGCCATAATCTCTCCAAGGAGCTCTGCTCGAGTGAGCATTGGCTTGCCAGAGGCCTGAGAGGCAACAAACTCTGGGTTGTCCGGATGAATTGCCGCTGTATATACGATGAGGTCGATATCATCAGTGATGTTTGCAGCAGCCTGTGGATATGAAACCTTAGCCCCAAGAGCTTCAAGGTGCTTGGTTAGATCTGATGACTCTCGGTCTGAGCCAGAAATAGTAAAGCCTGCGCCAAGAAGAATCTCGGCAAGTCCGCTCATGCTGATGCCTCCGATTCCAATAAAATGCACATGTATTTTGTTGTTAAAATTAAGTTTATACATGATAAGTTCCTTCTTATTAATAATCTCAACTTAAATACATTAACTCTAAATGAGATTTGTTTCAAGGTACTTTTGATGAATAGTAGCATAAGATATTCGTCATAATTACTAGGAGTTGTCAAACTATTAACAATGATATAGTAAAAAATTATGAATATTATTGCGCGTATTTTTACACTTTGTTATACTAATGCTATAAGATTGTGAATTTTGTAGAATATTCGCAATCTTTGATTTGTCAGCAGTTTAGCGCACATATAAATGCTGACTAAGAGGGTTAGATTTCATTAATGGGGATTTATGAAATCTTTGGGGAGTGCACGGGGTTTTAGCACATCCTTCACTGACATCATGAGAAAGGCAGATGATAGGGATGATTAGAAAAGAGATGATTGCAATGCTTCTTGCTGGCGGGCAAGGAAGCAGATTGGGCGTACTAACGTCCGATGTTGCAAAGCCAGCAGTTTCTTTCGGGGGGAAATATCGCATTATCGATTTTCCACTTTCAAATTGTATCAATTCAGGAATTGATACCGTTGGCGTTCTTACTCAGTATCAGCCATTAGTTTTAAATTCCCACATCGGAATCGGTATTCCATGGGACTTAGATAGAAACAATGGCGGTGTCACGGTTCTTCCGCCATACGAGAAGAGTGACACAAGTGAGTGGTATTCTGGAACTGCCAATGCAATTTTCCAGAACATTAAATACATGGAAAATTATAATCCTGAGTATGTACTTATTCTTTCGGGCGATCATATATACAAGATGGATTATGAGGCCATGCTAGATTTTCATAAAAGTAAGGGGGCAGACGTAACAATCGCCGTCATACCCGTGCCAATCGAAGAGGCATCGCGATTTGGCGTTGTTATTACTGATGACGAAAAACGAATCAGCGAGTTTGAGGAGAAACCACCAGAGCCGCATAGCAATTTGGCTTCAATGGGTATCTATATTTTTAGCTGGAAGGCCCTAAAGGATTCGCTTCTAGCACTTAGAGAACAGAGTAATTGTGATTTTGGTAAGCATGTGTTGCCATACCTTCACGATAAGGGGTCGCCAATGTACGCCTACGAGTTCAACAGCTATTGGAAGGATGTTGGTACTCTAGGTTCATATTGGGAAGCCAACATGGAGCTTATCGATCTCATCCCGGAGTTCAACCTATACGAAGAATTCTGGAAGATTTATACGAACCAAAACATCATAGAACCACAGTTTTTGGCAGAAACCGCGGTAGTCGAGAAGGCAATCGTGGGAGCTGGCGCACAGATATACGGAGAGGTTTACAACTCGGTGCTAGGCGCCGGTGTTGTTATAGAAGAGGGTACAGTAGTCCGTGACTCAATCATCATGGAGGGTGCTAGCATTGGCAAGAACTGTATCATAGATAAATCGATCATAGCCGAAAACACCACCGTCGGAGACGGGACCAAAATCGGCCTGGGAGAGGAAGCTCCTAGCAAGCTAAATGCTAGTATATATGCATTTGGGCTTGCGGTAATTGGAGAGAATTCAGCTATCCCTGCAAATGTAACTATTGGCAAGAATACAGCTATCAAGGGCGAGACTAGTGAAGTGGATTATCCAGAGGGACAGCTAGCCAGTGGTGGCTACATTATCAAGGCGGGTGATCGATTATGAAAGCATTAGGTATTATTCTAGCGGGTGGAAATAGCAGCAGAATGAAAAATCTTACGGACAAGCGAGCGATAGCCGCGATGCCTGTAGGAGGCAGCTACAGATGTATCGATTTTGTTCTTTCAAACATGACAAACTCCCACATCCAAACGGTTGCTGTGCTATCTCAGTACAACGCTCGTTCCTTAAACGAGCATCTTAATTCATCAAAATGGTGGAACTTCGGTAGAAAGCAGGGAGGACTCTTCCTTTTTACACCGACAGTTACCACAAACAATAGCTGGTGGTATCGTGGTACCGCCGATGCCATTTGGCAAAATATTGATTTCTTAAAGAAAAGGCACGAGCCATATGTTATTATAGCTAGCGGTGATTGTGTTTATAAACTTGATTTCAACAAGGTTTTGGACTACCACATCGCGAAGCAAGCTGATATAACAGTTGTTTGTGCCAAGCTACCTGAGGGTGATGATATCAATCGTTATGGGGTAGTTGAAATGGACCGGGAAGGTAGGATTACAGAGTTTGAGGAAAAGCCGATGGTTGCAAACTCAGACATAGTTTCCGCCGGAGTATACGTCATCAGACGTAGAGCCCTCATCGATTTGCTGGAGGAGTGCAATCGAGAGGGCAGATACAATTTTGTTACAGACATTCTCATAAGATACAAGAGCATGAAGAAAATCTACGGATTCATGATGGAGGGCTACTGGTCAAACATCGCTGATGTAGATAGTTACTTCAAGGCAAACATGGATTTCTTACGGAAGGATGTTAGAGATAGTTTCTTCCACTCCGAGCCAGGAGTTTATTCAAAGACGCACGACTTGCCGCCTGCCAAATACAACGCAGGCTCCAAAGTGAAGAACTCACTCGTTGCGGGAGGATGTATCATTAACAGTACTGTAGAGAATTCTGTACTGTTTAAAAAAGCATTTGTTGGCAATAATTCAATTGTCAAGAATTGTGTCATTTTAAACGGAGCATACATAGGGGACAACGTGCACGTAGAGAATTGCATTGTTGAAAGCCATGAGACATTGCTCAGCGGATCCACATATGTTGGGGAAAATGGAATCCGCATAGTTACCGGAAACAAAAACAGATATGATATGCCAGTTGGGGAGGTATAACAATGCAAATCACTGATATCAGAATTCGCAAAATCGAAAAAGAAGGTAAGATGAAGGCTGTAGTTTCAGTCACTATTGATGAAGAGTTTGTAATTCACGACATCAAGATTATTGAAGGAGATAAGGGACTATTTATCGCTATGCCATCTAGACGCGGCTCAGAAGGCGGTTACAAGGACATTGCTCATCCAATTCGCTCAACCACTAGAGAGCAGATGCAGACAATGATCCTTACAAAGTATAAGGAAGAGTTCCCAGAATAGGAATTATGTTTTTAATTGTTGGTCTAGGCAATCCAGAAAGAAAGTATGATGGAACCAGACATAATGTTGGCTTTGAAGCCATTGATGCTATCTCTGAAAAGTACGGGATAGATGTAAAACACAAGGAGCATAAGGGTCTTGTGGGAAAGGGCATTATTAACGGCCAAAAGGTTATGCTGGTAAAGCCTCAGACGTATATGAACCTTAGCGGAGAATGTGTATTCGAGCTTACTGAGTATTACGGTGTCGACCCAACCACCGAGCTCATTATCATTTCAGACGATGTTTCCCTCTCTACAGGAAACATTCGTGTCAGGAAACAGGGAAGCGCCGGTGGACACAACGGGCTTAAGAGCATCATAGGTTTGCTGGATACAAAGAATTTCCCTCGCATCCGCGTAGGCGTAGGTGAGTGCCAAAAAGGGGACATGATTGCCCACGTGCTTGGCAGATATGACGACGAGGATAGAAAACGAGTGGATGATTCATTCGAAAAGGTTGTGGGTGCTGTCGAGTTGTTCCTTGAGGGAAACTTAGATAGCGCGATGAACAAGTATAATGTGAAAGAAAAGATAGAGTAGGTAATCCTGCTCTATCTTTTCTTTTACAAGGAAATTGGTTTTAACCGATTATTTGTTTTGTGAAAAAATACAGAAATGTGGTCAAGAATTTCTATAAAGTAAATTTAATAAAAAAGATAAAGCCCGATTTGTTGATTATTCACTAAATTTTGTTTTAGAGTTGTTTTGTGAACTTAAACGATTGAAAAAACCAGATAAAAGAAATAGAATTGATATCAATAGTGATATTAGATAAAGAGGGGAAGTAATGCTATGTATCTATCAAAAAGAGAAGAACTTTTGATGGACTTTTTTTGGTCCAATGAAAAACCTCTTACTTCAGACGAGGTGGAGAAGAACTTAATAGGCGAAGAATGGAACCATGCAGCCATCTTTAGAACTATTAAAAAACTTGAAGAAAAAAAATTATTAAAGGTTGTGGGAGTTGAGAGACACAATAAGCAGTACGCAAGACAATTTTTGCCAGCAATCTCTCAAGAAGAGTATTACTCTAATTATTTGTTGGAAAAGCGGATGCCCCAGAGAGTATTGGAGAAGATATCTGCAGCAGTTCTTGGTGTAGGTGAAAAGGGCAGCGCGAACGAGGAGGTGATTGAACGACTAGAGCAAATCATCGAAGAAATGAAGAAAGAAGGTGAGAATGTAGAGGACAAATGAGGATAACCATATTTTCTTTTGTGGTTACGGCAATTTATAGTAGTGCAATTATCCTATTGCTTTATCTGTTAAGAACAAAAGCCAGGTTGGTTAGTATATGCAGCGCCAGCAATGTCACATTGCTGTATTTATTTTGCGCCATACGGCTATTTTTACCGGTGGAATTCGTCTTTACGAAGCCAGTTGAAATGCCTGTTATCATTAACCCTATCTATAAAGTGTTAACTTACAATATATCCCTACACGGCGTTGGGAGGATCAAGGTATACAACCTATTGGCAGGCATAATTCTTTTGGTGGGATTGATAAAGCTAATTATTCTTGTGAGAGAATACCTTAAGGTGTTCACCACTGTTAAGAAATTCTCCAAGATAAAAGAGAATGCTGCTATAGACGCCTTCGACAAAGGGAAAAATATCGAAATTCGAGAATGTGAAATCATAGGTAGTCCAATCAGCTTTGGGATATTAAAGAAGATGATATTACTGCCCGCAAAAAATTATGAGAAAGAAACGGAAAAACTTATATTGCTACATGAATATGGACATCATGCCAACAAGGACTTGCTCGTGAAAATATTGGTAGAAGTATTCAGTGCAATCTATTGGTGGAATCCAATAGTTTATCTTTTGAGTAAGGATTTATATCAAACATTCGAGCTCAGATGCGACCAAACAGTGGTTGAGAGTCTAGATTCCGAAGGAAGGATAAAGTACCTGCAGGTGCTTCTAGATGAATACAAGAACAATTCATCATTTGAATCTGCATTCAGTATTGGCCTTTCCAATTCTAAACCAACAGCCATTGAGGAACGATTTGAAGAGATCAGATATTACAACGCGGGAAAGAAGAAATATGGTAATTGCTTAGTTCCAATATTTTTTGTAATCACATTTTTCTTATCCTATTTGGTGGTGTTTAGATCAAAATATGATGCACCCCAGGGACAGATGAACACACATTACGGGGAGGAATTTAGCAAGGAAAACAGCTATATAATTGAGTATGAAAATAAGTATTACATTCAAATAAATCAGGACTTGATTAAAATTGATGATGAGTATGTAGAAAAATTATTAAATGATGGATTTGAATTGAAGAAGGGATTTTAACTATGAAGAGACTTATATGTGGTCTATGTTGCTTAGTTGCAATTTGTTTGACAGTTCTCTTCAACGAGTCCACCGTGTATGCAAAGCAGGAAGCAGCGGGTGCTGCTGGCGTGCAGATGAATTTGTTTTTTTCAAACGACTCGATAGTTAATAAGTACCGAACCTATGAGATTAATGGGCGAAAAGTGGTTCAATATCGCAGATGGAATGAAACCCAAGGATATTGGGTGGATAAAAGTTGGATTACAATGAGTTGAAGTTTTATAGGAGAGTTACTATGGGGAAAAAAAAGAAAGAACAAATCCAAAATGTATTTGACCGTTATGAAAAGAAATATGTAATGGATGAAAAAACATATATGGCCTTTAGAAAAGAGTTGGAGGCATATATGCTTGAAGATCAATATGGTCTTCATACAATTCGTAATATTTATTACGATACGGAGTGCGACGAGTTGATTAGAACCTCTATCGAAGGTCCTAAGTACAAAGAAAAATTTAGAATCAGATGTTACGGAACACCAACATACGATAGCATGTGCTTCTTCGAGATTAAAAAGAAGTACAAAGGACTCGTTAACAAAAGACGAGTTGCAATACCTATGGAGGAGGCTGAAGCGTTCTTGATCGATGGGGTAGAACCTTCAAATCCAAATCAGATCTTCCATGAGATTGAATACTTTTTCGATCACTATGACATTATTCCAAAGAGATATATAGCCTATGACAGAATAGCGCTATATGGAATAGAAGATCCAGATTTCAGAGTAACATTTGACAAGGATATTAGAAGTAGAACAACAAACCTTACTTTATACGTCGACGATGATAATGATTATTTATTAGACGAAGGCGAGCGATTAATGGAGGTGAAGATTGCTGACGCTATGCCGCTATGGTTTGCGCGGCTCCTATCAAAATATCAGCTATATTCAATTTCATTTTCGAAATATGGCAATTTCTATAAGAGACAACTGTTACATGCTTAAAAATATTACAAATCGGGGGATTAGAAAATGGATGAATTTGTTTCGTTATTTACAAACAGTGCCGCAGGTGCAGAAATAACACAGACGCAGGCTGTAATATATTCGCTAGTAGCGGGCGTGCTTGGTCTCATTATTTCACTTACCTATATGAATACAGGTAAGAACTCAAAGAATTTTGCTAGAACACTTATCATTTTACCAATACTTGTAAGTATAGTAATGATAGTTGTAAATGGTAACTTGGGAACAAGTCTTGCAGTAGTGGGTGCATTCTCACTAGTTCGTTTCCGTTCACTGCAAGGAAGTTCCAGAGACATTGGTTTTATCTTCTTTTCAATGTCAATCGGTATTGTTTGTTCGGTTGGATTGCTTCCGTTAGCTGCAATTCTCACTCTTATCATATGTGCAATTCACTTCATACTTAATGTATGTGGATACGCTTCACTGGGGGCAGAGGAAAAGGATCTTAAGATTACGATTCCAGAGAACCTAGACTACTCAGATATATTCGATGATATCTTTGATCAGTTTACGGTTAGCCACAAAATGTTAATTGTTAGAACAACTAACATGGGCAGCATGTATGAAATCAACTATAGAGTAAGACTCAAGGATGATTCAAAGGAAAAAGAATTCCTTGATAGCATTCGAACAAGAAATGGCAACTTGACTGTAATTTGCGGTCGTTGTGATATTAATGAAGCAGATGAGTTGTAAAACTTGTTTACTGCCAAAGGTGAAGGGCTGCGAAAGTGGCCCTTCATTTTTTGCCTAAAATTATAAAAAATAAAAATTTATATCAAAGTTTATTTACAATAACAAACGAAAAAATTATACTAGTTTTATAGTGTTGTATTAAAATCCCGGTGAAACAATATAAGGATTTATTATTTAAGTAACAAGGAAATATCGGAACAATAAACCAAGATTTAATTTAATTGGGAGACTAAAATTGGAACAACAAATTGTAATCAGAGCAAGAATGTTAGGAAAGGTAGAATTTCTTTACAAAGGAAAACCATTTACTATCGAAAGAAATAACACAACCAAGGTAAATCAGCTCTTACAAATGCTGATATATTATCCAGAGGGATTAACCCGTGATCAATTGATGGTAAATCTATTTCAAGACGAGGAAATAGCAGACCCATCAAACAGCATGAGAGCTTTAGTCTTTAGACTTAGAAAGGCGTTGCCAAAAGCAGGACTTCCAAAGGAAGATTACGTCAACGTCAAAAGGGGCACCTATAAAATCAGCCCAAACATTAAAGTTGAATGCGACGCATTTGAATTTCAGGATGCAGCCAAAAGAGCATTTGAAGCCTCTGATTCAGAGGTTCAGTTAAAGAACCTAGAGATTGCTTGTGCCACATATTCAGGAGATTTCCTTCCAGGCTTAAGTGGCATAGAATGGGTTGTTACAGTTCAGGTTCGTCTCAAGAAGCAATTCGACAAGTGTGTCAAACAGCTTTGCGAGCTCTATCTTCTTAAAAAGGACTACAACAATCTCTATAAAGTCAGCCACAAGGCTAATCAGCTTTATCCATATGATGGGTGGCAGTCCTACGAGATGGAAGCTCTCATCGAGCTAAACAAGCCAAAGGAAGCCTTAAAGCTATACGAGGACACTGAGCGTCTTATGACAGGCGAGCTTGGTCTTGACGTGTCCCCAAAGATGAAAGAGGAGCTTGAGAAGCTTGCAGATCAGATGCAGTATGGCACTGATGAAATCGACGAAGTAAAACGAAACTTAGATTCTGCCAAGGAAGATTTAGAGGGTGGCTTCAGTTGCAGCTATCCAATCTTCGTGGAGAGCTATAGATATATCAAACGTGTTATCAAGCGTTCTAGACAGTCAGCATGGCTCATGCTTTGCACAATCAACAAAAACACCAACGACACAGAAAAGAATCGTGAAAAGATGAATGATTTTGCAGAGGATGTGGGAGAAGCTATCCGCAACTCTACCCGTGGTGGCGATATGTACGCTAGATATAGCAACAACCAGTTTGTCATCCTATTGTTGGACATTGCCAAGGAAGATTGTGTTTTGGTTCAGGCCCGTATCAACGAAAACCTTAGCAAGGAATCAAGAAAGCGCTACTTAGACTACACAATCATCCCAGTCAAACTGGAAAACGCCGGCACGGACAACGATACCGACGAGCTACAAGATATAGTGAGAGGGGAATAATTGAATGGGTATACCTGTTAGAATGAGACGAGCCAGAAACCTTATGGCAATCGTTCTCGACTCCAAAGAAAATATGGCGGGGAGGTTTTATACCAGATACGATACAGAGCCAGTAGAATTCAACGGAGTAAATGAATTTTTTCACGTTGTTAATGGCTTCTTGGATGCATTGGGTTCGCCTGGACAGATGTACCGATACAGAAAGTTTCGCGGCACCAAAACCAACAAATACAAATTCAATGTATTTAGAGGGGACAAGGTTCACGATCTTACAGATGGTCTAGAAAAGGAAGAACCAGACAAAGCCTATGTCCTCTTGATTCACACTAGAGACAAAGCTACTTGGCAAGGTGCGGTCTACAAAAAAGCCAAGGACAAAAGCTTCACATTCAAAAACGAAATAGAATTACTTAATATCTTATACAAATAAAGGGCAATGGAGGAAGCAAGTTGAAAAAAGGAAGATATTTGCTTTCACTGATTGTTCTGAGTATTAGCCTTGTGGCCTGTTCGGCTTTAGATAAAGCTGGAGGCGGCAACGGTTCTTCTACTGGAAGCGGGGAGTCTTCTGACGCATTAGCTAAAGGATCCAATGGCTCTAGAGACAATAGCATACGAGTGCTCACGCCTGAGGCATCAGGGACGGAAGAATATTCCAACATGGATGCCAGCATAGACGCCAGCAATACAGCTGACGGATACGTGATGGTCAAGTACACAGGCTCGGCGTCAAAGGTTCGAATGCTTATAGAGACTCCTGCGAAAAACACCTACAACTATCTCATGGATTTGGACGGACAATACCATGTGTATCCTCTTTCTGAGGGAAGTGGAACCTACAAAATCGGTATCTACGAGAATCTCCATGACGACCAGTATGCAGCAGCTTTTACTCAGTCAGTGAGTGTAACCCTGAAAGATGAATACAGTATGTTCTTGTACCCAAACGCGTATGTTCACTTCGATGCAAATTCAAAGGCAGTCAAAAAGGGGCAAGAGCTTGCGGCTAGTGCAAATTCTGACATAGACGTAGTCAATTCAGTCTATCACTACATCACCAACAACATCGAGTACGACTATGACAAAGCAGCCAATGTTCAGTCAGGTTATGTCCCAAAGGTGGATGACACCCTGGCTACCAACACAGGAATCTGTTTTGACTATGCTAGCCTTATGGGGGCTATGCTTAGATCTCAAGGCATACCGACACGACTTGAAATAGGATACGCAGGCACAGAATATCACGCCTGGATATCAGTCTACACCAAGGAGAAGGGATGGATTGATGACATTATAGAGTTCGATGGAACTCAATGGACATTGATGGATCCGACACTTGGTTCTTACGCAAACAACAAAACCGTCAAACAATATCGAGAAGACGCTACCTATTATCAATTAAAATACAAATATTAAGGGTGAAGCTATGAGTGATAAATCCAGAAAAAAATTAACAGCCGAGGAACTATACGCATTCTCAGACGAGATGGGAATGATGATTTCCAGCGGCGTTTCAGCAATACAGGGACTCACAATGATGATTGATGAATCCCAAGGCGGAGAGGAAAAGGAACTCCTTACTGAGATGGAGAAGGTTGTTGGTGAGACTGGTTCCTTAGCAAAGGCCATCGAGGATTCCAAGGTGTTCCCGGATTACTTTATTGAGATGGCAAAGATGGGTGAGCAAACAGGTAAGATGGATTCGGTTCTCATCAATCTAGCAGCTCATTATTCTAGAGAGATGGCCATCAGCAACGCTATCAGAAGCGCAGTCACATATCCGCTTATGATGGTTGGAATGATGCTTGTAATCATCATAGTACTTGTGACAGAAATCATGCCAGTGTTTGACAGAGTGTTCAAGCAATTGGGCGGTACCATGGATGGTCTTTCAGCAGGATTCTTAGCCCTTGGAAGTTTCATGAAATCCAACGGCGTGATTCTCCTTGCGATTCTCTTTGTAATTATCGTATATGCGATAATCATAAACAAATCTACCTGGGGCAAGAATCATCGCAACACTATTCTTTACAAGAGCCGCAGATTCAGATCGATTCATTCAAAGATTGCTACAAGTCGATTCGCATCTGCGATGGCAATGACTCTATCATCTGGAATGGATGTTATGCAAGCGCTTGATGTCAGTGGTCGAATAGTAGAGGCTCCTGATTTTGAAAAGAAGCTAGATAAATGCAAGGACTCATTTGCTGAGACTATGGATATAGGAAAGGCATTTTCTCTTTCGGGAATATTCGGTGGATTGTACGGAAGAATGGCGATTCTCGGAGCAAAGACAGGCAACATGGAAAACGTCCTAGAAAAGGTTGCAACCACATATCAGGAAGAGGCAGATGAGGAAATCAACGATTTTATTGCAGTAGTAGAGCCAACACTGGTTATAGTTCTTTCAGTAATAGTTGGCATTATTCTACTATCAGTAATGTTACCATTGTTAAACATAATGTCAGGAATGATTTAATATGGCTAAAACAAGATTTGGAAGCCTAGACGGCATTCATCAAATCAAAAAAAAGAGAATAGCAAGCACCACGCTTATATCGGCATTGCTATTTGTTCTCATATTTATAGGCTTTTTGTTTACGGTCTCCAAGGCGTCAAAGGGCTCTCAGGCGGAACAGCGACAAAGTATATCAGATGCTATAGACAGAGCTATTATTCAGTGCTATGTTACTGAGGGCAGATACCCGGAGAGCTTTGATTATTTGCAGAAGAACTATGGCATTATCTATGACGAAGAAATGTTTAGGGTGGATTATGTCATCTACGGCTCCAACATGAGACCGGATGTAACCATAATCAACCTGCAATAATTCTGGAGGAGTATCTTTGAAAAAGGGACGCATTCAAAAACATAATATAGATATCATGTTCCTTATGGTGCTGTTTTTGATATTCACCTTTTCGGCGGTGAGTGTTCTTTTGATGGCTGTCAATTCCTACAAGTCAGTGGTCAGTGCCAACGAGACCAATTCCAACGCTCGTACAGCCATTGCATACATCCGCGAGACGGTGCGCCAGCACGACGATGACGGCGAGGTAACTATCGATGAATTTGATGGTACGAAGGCTATCAAGATGTCAGAGGGCGAGGGATACAGCCTATATATCTATCAGCACGACGGCTATCTGATGGAGCTTGAGGCAAAGGATGATGCGGGAATAACAGCAGAGTTCGGCAACAAGATACTTCAGGTCGATAGCTTAGATTTCTCTTGGAAGAATCAGAGTAAAACACTATTAGTTCAGATTGAAGATGCAGCAGGCAAAAAGCAGGAAGTCTCCATTGGAATCAAATCCAACAAGAACTCAGTCCCTGACCCTGTGGCAGTGGTAACTCAGGAGGTGGAATCAGATGAAGAATAGAAACAATGGTTCCAGAATATTCATGACTGAGCTAATGTTTTCAATACTGTTTTTCATAATAGTATCAGCTATTTGTATCCAGTGTTTTGCAGGAAGCTTTAGCACCAGTAGGGATGCCACGGAACTTACCCAGGCGGTGAATCTTGCGACGAACGCAGCAGAGGAATATCTGTCGGATGACAGTTTTGAAGGTTTTACAGCGTACTACAATAAGGATTGGGAATTGACCGGCAAGAGCAAATACAAGGTGGAGGCTACTATAGCAGAGCCAAAGCAGCAGGGTGATTGCCAGACAATGAATGTAACTGTTACTACTGTAGATAATAAGGAGCTATACTCACTAGAGGTCAAAAAGGCTCTTCATTAGGAGATTAGATGGAGAACAAGAAGCGGGAAAACAGATCAATAATAAATATTGGTACTAGCCTTATGGTAGTTATTTTGATAGGCTTGGCGTTTGCAGTTATTGCCGCTTTGGCAGTCTCTTCAAGCCACAACAACTACAATCTTAGCAAGAAGCTTGCTGACCATAACAGCAAGTACTATGAGGCGTCCAACAAGGCGCAGGAAACAATAGCTTCATCAAATTGGGCAGACCAGGAATTCACCGTTGAAATAGATGATAATCAAATTCTTAAGGTGAAGGTTCAGGACGGTGACATCGCCACCTGGGAGGTTGAAAACAACAGCAGCTGGGATGCCGACAACACACAGCCAGTTATTACACTTGAGGACTAAATATAGGAGGAGTTATGGCGACAGATATAGTTAGCTATTTAACAGACGCAGTTAAGAAATATAAGGCTTCGGATGTGTTTATCATCACAGGTCGTGAGGTATCATTTCGTGTAAACGATTTGGTCATGACTAGATCAGAGCTTGAGAGTGGCTATGACGAAAAATCAGAGCCAGACGAGGGACCGGTTATGCCTGCCAAGGCAGAGGAGCTTGTGGAGCAAATCTACATGCTTGCTCATCGTGATATCAAAAAATACAAAGAGCACGGAGATGACGACTTTTCATTTGCCATCAAGGACGTGTCTCGTTTCAGAGTAAACGCATTTATGCAGCGTGGTACCTTTGCTGCAGTTGTGCGTATCATTACCTTTACTTTGCCAGATTACAAGGAGTTATTGATTCCTGAATCAGTTATAAACTTAGCCAACGAATCAAAGGGCTTGGTGCTTGTTACAGGCCCTGCAGGAAGTGGTAAATCAACAACCCTCTCCTGCATAGTGGATAAAATAAACAAAAACTACAACAAGCATATCATTACCTTAGAGGACCCTGTGGAATACCTTCACAGGCACAGTAAATCCATTGTGTCTCAGAGGGAAATTCACTTAGATACAGAAAACTATGTGACTGCACTTCGTGCGTCTCTGCGTCAGAGTCCAGATGTTATTCTTCTTGGTGAAATGCGCGATGCCGAGACAATTTCTGTTGCAATGACCGCGGCTGAAACGGGACATTTAATCCTGTCCACATTGCACACAATTGGAGCGGCGAACACCATCGACAGAATCATCGATGTATTCCCATCAGAGCAGCAACACCAAATCGCACTACAGCTTTCTATGGTTATCAAGGCGGTTGTTTCTCAGCAGCTAGTGCCTGCTATAGATGGCACTCTTGTTCCAGCTTTTGAGGTTATGACTGTCTCTCCAGCCATCAGAAACATGATTCGAGAAAACAAGGTTCCACAAATCGAAGGTGTTATCTATTCGTCTGATACAGAAGAGATGGTATCTATGGATTCAAGCCTATACAAGCTTGTGCGTGATAGAAGAATCACAACGGAGACAGCTTTGGAATATGCTGTTAATCCAGAAATGTTAGGAAGAAGATTAGGAGTTTAAAAGAAATGGAAAATTTCAAACCGATGCTCTTTACTTCCCTGAAGAATTATAGTAAAGAGCAGTTTTTTAAGGATTTAGTATCTGGAATCATCGTGGCAATCATCGCATTGCCACTTTCTATTGCCTTGGCTTTGGCATCAGGGGTTGGTCCTGAGCCAGGTCTTTATACAGCTATCGTAGCAGGCTTTTTGATTTCGTTCTTCGGTGGTAGCACTGTGCAGATTGCTGGGCCTACAGCGGCCTTTGCGACAATTGTAGCGGGTATCATTGCAACCGACGGAATGGACGGATTGATTGTTGCCACAATAATGGCAGGTATCATTCTTGTCGCTCTTGGAGCCCTCAAGGCAGGTGCTCTTATCAAATTTATCCCATACACAATCACTACAGGATTTACGGCGGGTATTGCAGTTACTATCTTGATTGGACAGTTCAAGGACTTCTTTGGTGCAAATTTCAGAGGTGAAAGGCCAATAGAAACAGTAGATAAGCTAAGGGCCTTCTTTGGAAATTTAGATACAATAAATTGGCAGGCTGTTTTAGTAGGAGTAGTTTGTCTTGCGATACTTATAATCTGGCCAAAGCTTTTTTCGAAGGTACCAGCTTCTATTATCGCCGTATTTGTCAGCATAGGTATGGTGCAGCTTTTTGGGCTAAAGGTTAATACAATCGGTGCCCTCTATCCCGATTTAAAGGCAGGATTGCCACCAATCTCCATCCCAAGTATTTCATTTGATATAGTAAAGACACAGATGCCAAATGCCTTTACAATTGCAATTCTTGCAGCAATAGAATCGCTACTATCAGCTGTAGTTGCAGATGGAATGGTAAATAGCAAGCACCGAAGCAATCAGGAGCTTATCGGTCAAGGTATCGGAAATATCGGCTCGGTACTCTTTGGAGGAATACCTGCAACAGGCGCTATTGCAAGAACAGCAGCCAACATCAAGAACGGTGGACGCACACCAATTGCTGGTATAGTTCATTCGATTACACTTCTAGTAATCCTCGTTGTGCTCATGCCATACGCCAAGTTTATTCCAATGCCTTGTATTGCTGCTATTCTTTTTCAGGTGGCTTACAACATGTGTCAGTGGAGACCATTTGCAAGACTTGTTAAGTATGCGCCAAAGTCAGATATTATCGTACTTGTATTAACATTCGTTCTAACTGTAGTATTTGACCTTGTAGTTGCTATAGAATGGGGTATGATAGTATCATGCGTACTCTTTATTAAGCGAATGAGCGAAGAGACCCATGTCAGTGGATGGACTTATCTCAGCGACGACGCAGAATTCGTCGATGACTTGAGACCAGTCCCAAAGGAAATAAGAGTATTCGAGATCACAGGACCTCTTTTCTTCGGTGTATCGGATGTGCTTGCAGAAAGCATAGATGTAAAGGATTTCACCAAGGTTCTCGTTATCAGAATGCGTTCAGTTCCAGCTATTGACGTAACAGCTCTTCGAGCTCTTAGAGATTTAGTAGATAACGCAGCCAAGAAAAACGTTAGCGTAGTGTTCTCTCATGTAAATGCACAGCCACGACACACTATGGAAAAGGCTGGTTTCATCGATTCAGTTGGGGCTGAAAACTTCCAGCCAAACATCGATGCCGCTCTTGATAGAGCTGAGAGAATTGTAGGAATAAAATAAGCATCAAGCTTATTTTGCTCCGATAAAACTTAGGGACAAACTAATTATTAAAGCATGAATTAATATTATGAAAGCATTTTTGGAACCATTTAAATCACTTACAGCTGTAGAGTCTCTCAGAGAGGCTCTACATAAACGTGGAAAGATTTATGATATCACTGGGTGTGCTGACAAAGCACACCTTATTTTTGGTATTGGACACGACGTAAAGCACAAAATTATCATCACAAGTGACGAATTAAAGGCGCGAGAATTGTTTGAAGAGTATCGCCTCTATGATTCCGAGGTTGTGTATTTTCCGGCTAAGGATTTCCTGTTTTACCAGTCAGATATACGTGGAAACGCCCTCACACGAGAGCGTATGAAGGCCATAGAAACCGTGATTTCATGCGGTTCTTGCACAGTTGTAACTACAATTGACGCTTTGATGAATAAATTGCCTGCAAATTCATATTTTGATGAAGGAATTATTGCAATTTCGCTAGAAGATACATTTGAGCTGGAAAATCTTCGTAAGAAATTAGTTGCGATGGGTTACGAGTCAGTTGGCACCTGTGAGCACCCAGGTGAGTTTGCAATAAGGGGTGGAATCATAGATGTGTTCCCTTTAACTGCAGAATTACCTGTTCGAATAGAATTATGGGGTGATGAGGTGGATAGCATACGCTCCTACGACCCATCAAATCAGAAGTCTATCGAAAATATAAATTACGTTTTAATTTTCCCTGCAGTAGAATTAATCCTATCAAAGGAAGAAGTTGAAACAGGACTCAATAAAATCGAAGCCGAGAGAGATCAGCGCTACGAAGCCTACAGAAAAGAGATGAAAACCGAGGAGGCTTACCATCTAAAAACCTATGTTGATAGGGTTGTAGAAGAGACTAGAGAGTGGGGACTCAGCCAGGAGCTAGAGACCCACCTTACATATTTTTGCGATAAGCTAGGTTCATTTTTAGACTTCATGCCAAAGGATACCTATGTATTTATTGATGAGGTCCAAAAGGTAATTAACAAGGGAGAGGTCACAGAGGCAGAGTTTGCAGATGCGATGACTCGACGGGTAGAGGCTGGCTATATGCTAAAGGGGCAGATGGACATGCTCTACGGTGTTTCAGAGATATTTGCAAAAATTGAGAGCTATCCAACGACACTAATGTCTATTTTGGATGCCAAAAACAAATATTTAAAATCAGAAGATCATTTTAGCATCAACGTCCAAGGAGTAAATGCTTACAATGGCAGCTTTGAGTTACTCACAAAGGAGTTGCTGCAATACAAAAAGCGCAAGTACAAGGTTTTACTTGTGACAAATTCGTCAACTAAGGGTCAGCGACTGGCCGAGGATTTATTACAAGAGGGTCTCAACGCCTATTACACCACTGATTTAGACCATGAAATAAATCCTGGTGAGACAATGCTTTGTACTGGCAATATAAAAAGGGGATTCGACTATCCGGACTCTGCGTTTGTAATGTTGTCTGATGGAGATATCTTTGGTCACGTTAGAAAGAAAAAGCACAGAGTTAAGAAATACGAGGGTGAAAGTATTTCATCCTTTTCAGATTTGCATGTTGGGGATTATGTAGTTCACGAAAACTACGGTCTAGGTGTCTACAAGGGCACTGAGCAGATGGAGCTTGATAAGGTAATCCGTGACTACATCAAGATTGAGTACGCCAAAGGCAGCAACCTATACGTACTTACATCTCAATTAGATCAGATACAGAAGTATTCTGGCCCAGATGGCAAGAAGCCAAAGCTAAATTCTCTTGGGGCAGGCACTCAAGAGTGGAATAGAACAAAACAAAAGGTTCAATCTGCGGTAGGAGTTGTAGCAAAGGAGCTTGTGGATTTATATGCTCTTCGACAAAATACCAACGGATTTGTATATGGACCGGATACAGTTTGGCAGAGAGAATTCGAGGAGAGCTTTCCATACGAGGAAACAGAAGGTCAGCTTGAGGCAGTTGCTGCTATCAAAAAGGACATGGAGTCCACCAAGATTATGGATAGACTTATCTGTGGCGATGTGGGCTTTGGCAAAACAGAAGTTGCAATGCGTGCGGCATTTAAGGCTGTTCAGGAGGGCAAGCAGGTGGCATATCTTGTGCCTACAACTATTCTTGCTCAACAGCACTACAATAATTTCATCCAGCGAATGGGTGGCTATCCTGTGAATATGGGATTACTTTGTCGATTTAGAACTCCGGCTGAGCAAAAGAAAACAATTGAGGGCGTCAAAAAGGGAACTGTGGATATTGTTATTGGTACTCACAGATTGCTTTCAAAGGATGTGGGATTCAAGGATTTAGGTTTGCTTATCATCGATGAAGAGCAGCGTTTTGGAGTAAATCACAAAGAGCGAATCAAGCAGATGAAAAAAACTGTGGATGTGCTCTCACTATCTGCAACGCCGATTCCAAGAACACTACATATGTCGTTAGTTGGTATTAGAGATATGAGTGTCCTTGATGAAGCGCCTATGGAGCGTACTCCAATCCAGACTTTTGTGTTTGAATATAATCAGGAGATGGTTCGCGAAGCTATAGTTCGCGAGATGGCAAGGGACGGACAGGTATACTACGTGTTCAATCGCGTCAGGGGAATTCACGATATGGCGGCTGAACTAGAGAAGCTTGTGCCAGAGGCAACCGTGGGATATATCCACGGACAAATGACCGAAGCAAAGGTTGAGGATGTGATGATGCAGTTCATCAATCATGAAATCGACGTGCTTGTTGCCACAACAATTATAGAAATCGGACTGGATATTTCTAACGTAAATACGATAATCATTCACGACTCTGACAACATGGGACTGTCCCAGTTGTATCAGCTTAGAGGACGTGTTGGCAGAAGCAATAGAACAGCATATGCATTTTTGATGTACAAGCGAGACAAGATGCTAAAGGAGGTTGCTGAGAAGCGCCTTGCCGCAATCAAGGAATTTACAGACCTTGGGTCAGGATTCAAGATTGCCATGCGAGACTTGGAAATCCGTGGCGCCGGAAATCTGCTTGGAGTAGAGCAGCATGGAAACATGACGGCAGTAGGTTACGACTTGTACTGTAAGATGCTTAATGAGGCAGTTAAAATCGAAAAGGGTGAGGTTAAAGAAGAAAGCTTTAGTACATCTGTGGATATCAACATCGAAGCTTATCTACCAGACACCTACGTTTCAAATGAAGAGCAGAGAATCGATATTTACAAGCGAATCGCCGCCATCGAAAGCGAAGAGGATAGAGATGAAATGCTTGATGAGCTAGTGGACAGATTTGGAGAGCCAAAGCGATGTGTTCAAAATCTGTTATGGATAGCAATGCTCAGAGTGAAGGCTCACAATGCTTATGTTACCGCTATCGAGCAGAAGCAGGACATCATCAGAATTGTCATGTATGAAAAGGCGAAGCTTGATGTGGCGCAGATTCCAGCCCTCCTAGAGAGGAACAATCCTCATATCACCTTTGCAGCAGATCCAAAGGCTCCTACTTTCATCTTCAATTCGAAAGCAAACAACAGAATTAAACCGAGTGAAATCTATGATTATTTGCAGGATTTTCTCATGGATCTTAGGTCAATCAAGGTTGATAATTAGGGGTATATTAACTATAATTATGAAGGTGTCATTAGGACACTTAGGAGGGACATATAATGAACATTAAAAACTTAAAATCAGCAGGTGTAGCTGCACTTACAGCGGCAGTAGTTTTGTCAGGATGTGGCAAGATTGATCCAAAGGCTACACTAGTAACAATAAATCCTGGCGACGGAACAAAGGACACTATTTCACTTGGTTATGGCAACTTTGTAGCACGCTACAGACAGTCCATGTCAGACATGATGTTTTTGGGATACTATGGCGAGGATATGTGGCAGTCAGATCAGATGTCAGCTGACGGCACAACTCTTCAAGAGACTACCAAGAAAAGCGTTTTAGATACAATCGAAGAACACTACATTGCAAAGAGTCATGCCAAGGATTACGGAGTAGAGATTTCCAAGGAGCAGAGCAAGGAGATTTCCGATGCAGCCAAGAAGTTCATGAAGGACAATTCAAAGGACACACTTAAGGCTCTCGGTGCCAAAGAAGAATACGTTCAAAGATACCTTGAGGATTCAACCTACTACAAGCTGGTATCTGATGCAGCCAAAAAAGAAGCAGACAAAGACATCAAAGACGAAGAGTGCGATATGCGCACATTCTCATATGTTTTGTTTGACACAACAGGCACAGCCGATGAGTCAGGTGCAGCTGTAGAATACACAGAGGAAGAAATCGCAGGATTCAAGCAGCAGGCCGAGGCATTATCAGCTTCAAGCGATTTTGCTAAAGATGCAGAGGCTATTGAAAAGACAGCTCAGACATATTCATATCTCAGAGGCGAAAAGGAAGACGACCAGATGGATATGAAAATCATCAAAGAGGCAGAGAAGCTTTCTGAAGGTGATATCTCGCCAGTTATCGAGGTGGAAGGTGTTGGATACTACGTTATCAAACTTGATTCTGACCACGACGACGAGGCTTCTCAGCAGAAGCGTGAGCAGATTCAAGGTGAGAAGTTCCAAGATTTGATGGCTAAATGGAAAGAGACAGTCGTATGGAAGGTAGATGAAAAGCAATGGGAAAAGGTACAGTTTGACTCATTGTTCAAGGCTCCAGAAAAAGAGGACGCAGCCGAAGAATCTACTGAAGATACAACTAAAGAAACAACAGATGAAGCTACAGAAGAGCAGACAGAAGATAAAGAATCATCTGATGAAAGCACTGATAATACAGAGGAAAATTCAGAAGAGAATACTGAAGCAACTGAGGATTCAGAAACAGAATAAATATGAGTTTCATAATTCATTATGTAAAACAGTATAAACTAAGAGCTTTTTTAGCCCCACTATTCAAAATGTTAGAGGCGATATTTGAGCTATTGGTACCCCTTGTTATGGCATCAATCATCAACAAGGGTATCAAAAGCGCAGATACCCATTTTATCATTAGGATGAGTGGGGTTTTGCTTTTTCTTGCAATAGTAGGGTTGCTGTTCTCAATCACAGCCCAGTATTTTAGCGCCTATGTGGCAGTGTATTCTGCGGCTGATATCCGAAGGGACTTATTTGCAAAGATACTGTCACTGTCGCAAGGAACCAAGGACAAGATAGGAGACGAGGTTCTTACTACAAGAATCACTAGTGATGTTAATCAGATTCAAAACGGAATCAATATGGTGCTCAGACTGTTCTTGCGCTCGCCGTTCATTGTGGTAGGCGCAACTATAATGGCATTTGTTGTTGATGTTAAATCTGCATTAATTTTTATCGCAGTGGTGATTGTCCTATCGCTTATTGTTTTTATAATAATGAAATACACCTTGCCTCGTTATAAAACAATTGCGGCAAGGCTTGAAAAGGTTCTTCATGCCACTTCCGAAAATCTTGAGGGAGCCAGAGTTCTTAGAGCCTTCTGTCAGGTTGATGAAGAAAAGGAAGCATTTGAAAACAAGACCAATAATCTTGTACAGATGCAGCTTCACACTGGGAAGGTCTCAGCACTATTAAACCCAGTTACATATGTGGTGGTAAACATAGGAGTGGTTGTTCTTATATATATGGCATCAGGCAGAGTGAACGACGGTCATATTTTGCAGGGCGATGTAGTGGCCCTGGTAAACTATATGGGACAGATCCTAGTTGAGCTTATCAAGCTAGCTAATTTGATAGTTATATTGATGAAGGCTTTTCCATCGGCAGATCGAGTCAGAGAGATAATGTCTATGAAATCAGATGAGAGATGTCAGGATAAGCTTCCAATTAATTCTACTGCCATTGACGGAGCTAAGGGCAGCATATCTCTAAAAAACGTTTCCTTCAGCTATACTGGCGGAAACGAGATGGATATAGAGAATATTTCCTTAGATATTCCTGCAGGATCTACCCTTGGAATCATCGGTGGTACTGGCTCAGGAAAGAGCACAATAATAAAGCTTTTAAACCACACCTTTGATGCAACATCAGGTGTAGTTGAAATAGATGGACAGGATGTTAGAAATCTAACAGATAGCCATTTGGCATATAACTTTGGCATAGTGCCTCAGAGGGCATCACTATTTAGTGGAACTATACGTTCCAACATGACAATGAAGGATGTAGAGTCATCTGATGATGAAATTAAAACAGCACTTAATATCGCGCAAGCCTTGGATTTCGTTGAAGAAAAAGGAGGATTAGAGGCAGAAGTGACAGCTAAGGGCTCTAATTTTTCTGGAGGCCAGAGACAGCGCCTAACAATTGCAAGAGCACTTATAGGAAAGCCAAGAGTTTTAGTTTTAGATGATTCAAGCAGCGCTTTGGATTTGGCTACAGAGGCTCGACTAAAAAAAGCCTTAGAAGCACTGCCTTGGAAGCCAACTATGATAATAGTTTCTCAGAGAGCATCATCCTTGCTATCTGCAGATCAAATAATGGTGTTAGAGGATGGTAGATGTGTAGGCTTGGGCACACATAAGCAGCTTTTAGAGAGCTGTCCGACATACGCTGAAATCTACTATTGTCAGTATCCAAGAGAGGAGGCATTAGGTGAATAATATGTCTCAATCTAGGATAATGAAAAGAGTTCTATCAGAGCTGAAAGCTTATAGATTTAAAATCGTTCTTTCTATTATATGTGCGCTTGCAACAGTATATCTCACCTTGCTTATTCCGGTTCTTACAGGACGGGCGGTAGATTGTATCATCGACAAGGGACAGATAGATTATCAGGAGCTAATTTTTATATTAAAACAGATGTCTGCGGCAGTTGTGGCAACCTTCTTTACCCAATGGATTATGAACAGGGTGAACAACAGCATTACATTTACAGTGACAAAGTCCCTCAGAGACAGAGCCTTTTCCAGGCTGCAGCAGGCAAAAATTGCCGAGATAGATTCTCATCCACATGGTGATTTTGTAAGTAGAATTGTGTCTGATGCAGATACCTTTGCCGACGGTCTTTTAATGGGCTTTACCCAGTTTTTCACTGGAGTGATAACCATCCTTGGAACAATATATTTTATGGTGAGGATTTCATGGAAAATTGCCGTAGTTGTAATTATAGCGACTCCAATATCCTTGCTGTTGGCCAAGTTTATTTCTGAGCGCACTTATAAATATTTTGGTGCACAAGCAAAGATCAAAGGAAAAGAAACTTCCTATATAGAAGAGATAATTGAAAACAAGAATATAGTTAGGCAGATGGACTACGAGGATAATGCCCTTGATAACTTTGAGATAATGAATGATGAATTATCTGAGGTGGCAATGAAGGCTACATTTTATTCCTCTATAGTCAATCCAGGCACCCGTTTGATAAACAACATAATTTATGCGGCAGTAGGGGTGTTTGGAGCGATGATGGCGATATCAGGTGGCATTACAGTAGGTGGACTTACAAGCTTTTTGTCATATGCGACCACCTATGCCAAGCCATTTAACGAAATATCTGGCGTAATCACCGAGTTTCAAAATGCATTGGCCTGTGCAGCTAGATTGTTTGAGATGATTGATGCTGACACAGAGGTGGATGATGGTGACAAATCGATAGATGGAGCCAAGGGGCGCATCGAGTTTAAAAACGTTTACTTTTCCTATAATAAGGATAAAAAGCTTATCGAGGATTTGAATATTAAAATAGATCCCGGTCAAAAGGTTGCTATAGTTGGACCTACGGGTGCAGGTAAGAGCACAATAATCAATCTTTTGATGCGGTTTTATGATATTGATAAAGGGCAGATTTTAATTGATGGTATAGATATCAAAGATATAGATTTAGACAATCTTAGAAGTAATTTTGGAATGGTGCTTCAGGAGACCTGGCTTAAGAATGCTACGGTTAAAGACAATTTAAAGCTGGCGAATCCAGAGGCAACGGATGAAGAAATAATTGAGGCGGCAAAGGCTACACACGCCCATAGCTTCATAAAAAGAATGCCATACGGTTACGATACAATCTTATCCACAGATGGTGGTGCATTATCTCAAGGACAGATACAGCTTTTGTGTATAACTAGAGTGATGTTAAATATTCCGCCGATGCTAATTTTGGATGAGGCAACTAGTTCAATCGATACCCGAACCGAGCAGAAAATACAATCGGCATTTAATAAAATGATGAAAGGACGTACTACCTTTGTTGTAGCCCATCGATTATCTACGATTAAAGGCGCAGATACGATACTTTTTGTGCAGGATGGAAAGGTTGTAGAGCAGGGTAATCACGTCCAATTGTTGCAGAAAAATGGCTTTTATGCTAAATTATATCGGAGCCAAAGAATAGAGAATTAGGAGAGAACATGGAGCAGTACGTTATAAAGGGTGGCACATCTCTCGCAGGAGAGGTCGAAATCAGCGGTGCAAAAAACGCAGCGTTAGGTATTTTAGCTGGTGCCATCATGACAGATGAAACAGTTACAATTGAAAATCTACCAAATGTCAAAGATATAAATGTACTTATTGGAGCTATCGAAGATATTGGAGCTTCTGTTACTCGCGTAGACGAACACACCGTAAAGATTAATGGTTCAAGTATATCTAGACTTTCAGTAGATTATGAATACATCAAAAAAATCCGCGCTTCTTATTATTTAATGGGAGCACTTCTTGGAAAATATAAAAACGCAGAGGTAGCATTACCTGGCGGATGTCTTATTGGATCTCGTCCAATCGACTTGCACGTTAAGGGGCTCAAGGCTCTTGGTGCCAATGTAGATGTTAGCTACGGTCTTTGGTCAGCTCGCGCTGACAGATTAGTTGGCAACGAGATTTATCTTGATAAGGTTTCTGTTGGTGCTACTATTAACATCATGCTTGCCGCAGTTCTTGCAGAGGGCAAGACTACCATCGAAAACGCAGCCAAGGAGCCGCACGTGGTAGATGTGGCATCGTTCCTCAACAGTATGGGTGCAAACATTCGTGGTGCTGGTACAGATGTTATCCGTATCGTTGGAGTTCCAGAGCTTCACGGTACTACTTACGCAGTTATTCCAGACCAAATCGAGGCTGGTACATATATGTGCGCTGCAGCTGCAACACACGGTGATGTTATGATTAAAAACGTCATTCCAAAGCATCTTGAGGCTACTTCAGCCAAGCTCATCGAGGCAGGATGTATTATCGAGGAATACGACGATGCAGTTAGAGTCATCGCCAAGGGACGCAAGCTCACAAGCACTCACGTTACCACATTGCCTTATCCAGGCTTCCCAACAGATATGCAGCCAGAAATCACAGCTGTGCTTGGTATTGCCGAGGGCACAAGTACAGTGACAGAGTCTATCTTTGAAAATCGTTTCAAATACGTAGACGAGCTTGCAAGAATGGGAGCCAACATCAAAGTTGAAAGCACAGTTGCCATTGTAAATGGCGTTCAGCAATATACAGGTGCTCAAGTTTGCGCACCAGATCTTCGTGCGGGTGCTGCACTTATCATAGCAGGCCTCGCTGCTGATGGATTTACAGTCATCGATGACATCAAGTATATCCAGCGTGGATACGAAGATATCGTTGGCAAGTTCCAAAAGCTTGGTGCAACCTTCGAAGAAGTTGAATCGGAGCATGACTTGCAAAAATTCAAACTCAAAGTATCATAAACTCGAAGAGTCATAAATAAAAAAACTTCCCCAAGGGGAAGTTCCAATGAGGATGATTGCTGCGTGCAATCATCCTTTTTTAGCTTACATTATAGATCAAAGTGCCTGAGAAGCGGGCAGATGATGGGGAAAGAGTTATTCTCCAGGTGCACTGTTAATAACTTTTCCAGTATTCCATAGCATAGCAGCTTTTTCAGCGGCATTGAGGCGTCCATCATCATCCTTGTAGCCTACAGTTCCAGTGTAGCTACCACAATCAAGACAGGCCACATAATATCCGTGGTCCTCAGCCTCCATAAGACCTGCCCCACCACAAATTGGGCAGTCATGCAATTCTATGTTTTCAACGATATCCATTTGTAAATACTCCTTTTAGTTTGATACGTTATTTAATATTATTTTTTTTGAGACGTAAAGTCAATATTATAAAAAACACCGAAATCAATTATGGTGAAAGAAAAAAGATAAGTAACTATAAACATTTATATATAGATATCCGATATAAGATTTGAAGAAGGATTATTTGCTAAGGATGGCATCTTTTATAGAAGCCATCCTTTTTATATTACTAGAAAGAACATTTTCCTAGTAAAAACGGAAAAAGAATGGAGGCGCCCATGAATTTATCATTTACCATAAATACAGAAGGAAAATACGGCGAAGTAAATGAAGCAATAATAGATAAGCTAAAGAATCACAGAAATGAAGTGTCTGTTCCAATAGGGGCGGGAGAGTTCACTAAGTCAGAATGGGACAGATTTATAAACAGATTTGATAAGGCTATTGATGCTGTAAAAGAGACCAGAAAGGAATTATTGCGTCAAGAGGAGGAGAAGAAAGAACAAGGTCTCATATATCGTGTCACGTCATCCACAGATGCTAATGAAGCTTATGAGAGAATGTCTAGTGCAACAAAAAAGCTGCTAGGAGAAGGGCTTATATATTATGAGAAAGACATTCCTTATGGAAGAAACTATAATCCAGAACTAAATATAGTAGAAATAAATGGAATTGCATTTGATTATGATAGCTCAAGAAATGCTATTACACTAGGGGATGTAAGTGAAGGCGCTGATTGCATATCAGTGAGACTAAAAAATGGTGGCACACTAATATTTAATATAGATGACTTAGAGTCTATTAGATATGCAATCGGAGGATTTTCACCAGAGGATCAAGGAAGAATACTTAAGGCTATTGCAGAACATAATCACAACAAGTCCATGGAAAAAGACTTTGAGGAAGAGAGAAATAACATCATAAGAGATTTAAAATCTGATAAAACAGAGGAAGAAGTCCAAGCAGAGATGATGGCATCAATTATTGAAGGAAACGATAGGGAGGGAAAAGATGAGTCAAATTAATAATTCTTATGAATATTATCAGAGCAGCCAAGGTTTGCTTAGAATGCTTAACAACAAAAAGGGAGGCAACGCTCTTATAAATCAGCTTGTTGCTGATAATGATTTAAAATATCAAAATAGGATGGAAGAGCTTGGCTTCAAAGCAGGAAAGGGTAACGACAAATACAAGAATGTTGATACAGCATCAACAAACCTGCTAGATGCATTGGAGAAGCTTCAGGATAAAGATTTGTTCGCAGCAGAAGAAGGTAAGGAGTATGATAAGTCAAATCTGCTGAAAGCTGTGTCGAATTATGTGTGTGCATACAACAGCACTGTTTCCAATCTTACAAAATGCGGAGGAGCTTTGTATAATAGCTTCGATAAGGAATTGAAGGCTTCATTTAAAGAGAAGGCTGAGGAATTTGCTAAGCTAGGAATCTCGCTTGAGCAGGATGGCAAGCTTGCAGTAAACCAGGACAAATTAAATGAAGCATCAGTGGATGACATAAAAGCCTTATTTGAAAAGGGTTCTGGCTATGTTTCCAACATGACAGAAAGCCTAAACTCTATCAATGAAATAATCGGCAAGGCAATCGCAATGAGTTCAACAAACTATAACCCACAAGGATTAATGTACTAGCTTCGGCTAGTACTTTTTTGGTTAAAAAGAGGTATTTAATATTGATGGGTAAAAATTTTGTGGGGGGGGTATAATTACCCTTGTAGAAGATGTGGGCATATGTTATCATATCAGCGAAAGGGAGAGAGAAATGTTTACAATAGCAATATGTGATGATAACAAAGAGGCTAGAATAGGCTTGTCTAAAATGGTAGAGAGCATTCTAGTTGACAAAAAAACTGAGTATGAAATTTTAGCTTTTTCTAGCGGAGAAGAATTATTAAAAGCAATAGATGGAGATGACATAAAAATAGAGTTATTGCTTTTAGATATAGAAATGCCAGGTATATCTGGTATAGAAACCAAAGATGCATTAGAGAAGAACAAAAAGGTAACAAATGTAGTTTTTGTCACAAATCATATGGAAGTCATGGTGGATGCCTTTGGCGCAAAAGTGCTGGGATTCTTGAAGAAACCAGTTAATCTAGAAGATTTATCCAGAAGAATTGAAAAGGTGTATAAAGACTACGTTGATAATGTATTAGTAGAAGTATCTAAGGAAGTGTTCGTAAGACGAAATGATATTAGTTACATAAAAGCATCGGGTAACTATTGTGATTTGTTTTGTGTTGATGGACGAAGGATAAAAGCTATTCGCAATTCTTTATCCCATTTTAAAGATTCTTTGGGCGAAAACTTTATACAAATACATAGAGCCATTCTTGTAAATGCGCTCGAAATCATAAAGAGTCGACATAATCAAATAGTATTGTCTACCGGCGAGGAGTTTTCGATTAGTAGAAGTTACATTGAAGCTTTTAAAAGGAAATATCACGTGGTAGCCATAAATAGCATGGAGGGAAGATTTTAGCACAAAATTACCCCAGTTGTTAATACTTCAAGGAGTATTAGCAGCTGGGGTTTTTTTAATAATTGCAATTAATTTATAAATTGTTTTATAAGTAAGATGCTTTGAGCAAAAGTATTCCATACAATATGAACTCCAACACAAATCCACAGACTATTGTATTTTTTATAGACTAAACATAAACTCAAGCCGAAGAGAAAATAATATATAAATCGGAGAATAATGGATATAAAGCTAATATCAGGTTGAAGAAGAGTTGAAAAAATATGTAATAACGAAAATGCAGCTGAAGTCCCAATTATAGCTACATATTTATTTATTCTGTTTAGAAACGAAAGTATTATTCCTCTATAAAGACATTCTTCCGTAAAAGGAACCACGAATATAGCTAGCAGAGAATTTAATAAAGGAAATGCTTTTGTGTATTCACGGATGTTATCTTCACTAACACTGTGAATATCATATTTACAACCTGTAAAGATGTAGTCAATTATATTCCATGTAAAGGAAATTCCTAAAGCAAGCAAAAATCCACACCAAATAAATTTTAAACTATTTGAAAAACCAATTTGCTTAATGTATTTCCAAGAGTAAGTTAGAAACTTTCTTAAAACTAAAATCAGAATTACGGTCATAATTAATTGATATATAACATTAAGTAGAACACGCGAAGTTATATCTGTAGAAGAAATTCCAAATGATTTGTCTGGTAAAAGATAGAATACTATATGTATTGGAATTGCGGTTAGTAGAGCGATTTTTAAGGTTTTGTTGTCGATAATTGCATTAGTATTATGATTCATTGTTTTATTCCTCAAGATAAAAATAATTTATTGCTTTTTTAGTAGTTCACAAGAAGACATAGTCCAATGTTAGTTTATAAGTACATTATAGGTTCGCCAGATACAACAATAATATTTACTAATACTTGAAGAAACTCAGAAAAATTTCCACCTTCTATTATTTCGATTTCATTTCTATTTAATTCTGTAAACATAGTTTTCCTCCAATTAATTATTAATTATAAATATTATTAACGTATACACGATATGAATATTGCAAAAATATTCCATACCATGTGGACACCGATATTTATCCAAATGTTATTATGTTTTTTATAAATTATAGATAAACATAATCCCAGTGGAAAATAATTCATAAATATGAAAAAAAGCGATATTGGATTAATACTGGAATTAGTAAAACTTGGGATAACATGCACAAACGCGAACAAAATCGCAGTTCCCAACATCGCAATATAATCATTTGCTTTTTTCAGAATGTAAAAAATAGCTCCACGATATAAACATTCTTCAGTAAAAGGAGCAATGATTATAGATAAAAAGGAAGTGGCAAGCGGAAAAACAGCCCTGCAATTTTGTATATTTTCTTGATTAGCACCTATAAGGTCATATTTATTATGTGTTAGGACAAGATCAATAATTTTCCATGCATAGAGCATACTACACGCAAGTAAAAAACCTAGTAGAATGGCTTTTAAGTTCAAAGAAATACCTCGTTTCTTAAAAGCAAGCCACGATTTGTATAGATATTCTTTTAATACAAAAATAAGAATAAAAGAAATTATCAATTCATATATAATGTTAATCATTAACCGGCTAGTAAGAGTTAACGAGGTATTAATATTTAGTGCTCTAAAAATGAACGACAAAATATTGAAAATTATATGTAAGGGGAATGCATAGTATATTATTTTTTTTAAAGTTCTATTATCCATTTTTCATCCTGTAAGTTGTAGTTAATAAATTATAGCAGATAGCGAATATAGGACATATTCGCTATTTGCTTATATAACAAGTTTTAGTTTGAGGTAAAGCCTTCGATAACACCATCAATAAAACCGTGTAATCCGTTGAACGCTACTTGAGCAACATCAACAGATAAAATAGGCGTAGGTAAGTCCATACCTATTGGCGAAAGGAAACCGCCTTGTACATCTAGTGCATCATTCATGCCCATTTCGTAAAACATATTTATCCCTCCCATAATAATCTTGTTATATCTCTTGTTAACTCACTTTTTCTCATTTTTTCATAATCACATAGATGAAGCTATCTAAGTCCATGCCATTCCCCACGGCCAAAACTACGGATATATAGGTTTCCAGGGTGCACTTA